>CERS01003454.1_pt1 | contig 19573 bp, 17 predicted proteins | sample 356251 | NCBI WGS metagenome assembly CERS01 (sample SAMEA2621020, study PRJEB7988) | marine metagenome | isolation source: saline water (ENVO:00002010), including
TACTGTCCTTCTGTTGAAGACAAAATCGTAAAGTTCAATGATAAAACTAGACATCAAATTTTTTTAGAGCCTGAAGGATTGGATAGTGAATTAATTTATCCAAACGGTATTTCAACTTCTTTACCCGCAGACGTTCAGGAATCTTTTATTAAGGAAATTGAAGGATTAGAAAAAGTTAAAATCATCCGTCATGGGTATGCAATTGAGTATGACTTTATTGATCCTCAAGAACTTTTCCAAACACTTGAGACCAAACGAATTAAGGGACTGTACTTAGCTGGACAGATCAATGGTACAACAGGTTACGAAGAAGCCGCGGCTCAAGGATTGGTTGCAGGACTCAATGCTGCACTTTCATTATCAAACAAGGAATACTTATTTGAACGCAACAATTCTTATATTGGAGTGATGATTGACGATTTAACTCTTAAAGGTGTAACTGAGCCATATCGGATGTTTACGTCCAGAGCAGAATACAGATTAAAACTAAGGGCAGATAATGCAGACATCAGACTGACCCCTGAAGCTGAAACATTAAACTTAATATCAGCAGAACGAAAAATTCATTTTAAAAGTAAATTAAGACAACTAAATGAACTCAATAATATTGTTAAAAATCAATATGTTACACCTAATCATATAGAAAAAATAGGCTATAAAATCAATCAGGATGGAAAAAAAAGATCAGCATTTGACCTCTTGTCTTATCCAGATATCAATTTTGAAATTGTTAAGGAGATTTTTGATTTAGGATCGCTGGATTCCTTTAGTTCTGAGGTTAAGGAACAAATATCTATAGAGGCACATTATAAAGGTTATCTAAAAAAACAGGATTCTGAAATTTTATCTCTAAAAAAAGATGAAAAAATCAAGATTCCTGAAGACATTGATTACAGTGAAATGTCTAGTTTATCGATGGAAATTAGGGAAAAATTATCAAAAGTTAGGCCTAAAACGATATCTCAGGCATCTCGAATTGATGGAGTTACCCCAGCTTCATTGAGTTTCTTGCTTGCTTTTATAAAAAATAAAGAAAAATCAAAGAAATTCGCATAATATATCTTCTATGGAAGATAGCATTGATTCGTTTATAAAAATGAATCCCAATGTTTCACGTGAAACAATTGAACAACTAAAAATTTACAGACAACTCATTATTGATGAAAAAAGCAATTTAGTATCTAAAAGAGATAAGGAAGTCTTATGGATAAGGCATTTTCAAGATTCACTAAGAATTTTAGATCATATTTCGTTGAAAAAAAGCCAAATAATTGATGTAGGTACAGGTGCAGGTTTACCGGGAATTCCAATTTCTCTGTGTCTAAAAAACAGTGGTAATCAAATTTATTTGTGTGAAAGCAAACAGAAAAAAATTGATTTTTTACTAAAATGTAAGGAAAAACTAAAATTAACTAATGTTAAAGTGATTCCAGATAGAGTTGAGAATATTAAAAACGTGAAATTTGATTATGTTATTGGCAGAGCGGTTACTCAATTAAATTCTTTTTTCTCAATGAGTTACAATATTAAAAAAGAAAATACTATTTTCTTACTCCATAAAGGTATACATATTGATGAGGAAATTGATTATGCTACTAAATATTGGGATTTTTCCCATTATTTACATGAAAATAAGAGAGAAAAGGGATCATTTATTATTGAGATAAAAAAACTTAATAAAATCAATTAGTTACTACTGATTATGAAGATTATTGCTATTTCGAATCAAAAAGGTGGTGTTGGTAAAACAACAACTGCAATCAATTTATCAACTGCTTTAGCAGCAGTAGGCCAAAAAGTATTGGTTATTGACCTTGACCCCCAGGGAAACGCAAGTACAGGATTAGGCATCAATTACAATGAAAGAGAAAAAACGATCTACGACGTTTTATCCAATCAAATAGAAATTCATGAAGCAGTGCATAAAACTAATATTTCAAATCTATCAATTATTCCATCAACAGTTGATCTTTCAGGAATTGAACCTGAGTTAGCAAATGAAACAGATCGTGCATATGTTCTTAGAAATATATTCACTTCAACGCAAACATTGGAAGAATATGATTTCGTATTTATAGACTGTCCACCCGCATTAAGCTTATTGACTATAATGGCAATGACTTTAGCAGATTCCATTATAGTTCCACTTCAGTGTGAATTTTTTGCTTTAGAAGGGCTTAGTCAATTAATTAAAACAATAGATCGAGTAAAAAATAATTTAAATCCAAGCTTGCATATTGATGGAATTGTTTTGACTATGTTTGATGGACGCAACAAACTCTCTTCACAAGTTGCAGATGATGTTAGGGAACATCTAAAGGAGCAAGTTTATGAAACAATCATTCCACGCAATGTTAGGGTTTCTGAAGCACCATCGTTTGGAATGCCAGCATTAATTTATGATCACCGTGCTTCTGGAAGCCAGGCCTATATAAGATTGGCAAATGAAATTATAAAACAAAACAATAAACAAGAGGCTGCATAATGGTATTGAATACAAATAAAAAAGGTTTAGGTAGAGGTCTTTCGTCTTTAATGGGTGATACCGATATACAACACAGCACAACCCCAACAGGTTCGAGTGAAACTACAATTTCAATTGCTAAACTAAGACCTAGCCCACTCCAACCAAGAAGAGTTTTTGATAAAAATAGTATTAATGAACTAGCTGAGTCAATTAAGTCAAAGGGGTTGGTTCAACCAATTCTTGTAAGACCTTCCAATAAAAATGAAGGAGAGTATGAAATTATTGCTGGAGAAAGAAGATGGCGTGCAGCACAAGTTGCTCAACTGCACAAGATTCCTGCAGTCGTCAGAAATTTAAATGATGTAGAATCGTTGGAGATTGCAATCATAGAAAATGTTCAACGTTCTGATCTGTCTCCTATTGAAGAGGCAGCAGGATATAAGAAATTAATGGAAAATTATAATCACACTCAGGAACAATTGTCAGAAGTAGTTGGAAAAAGCAGAAGTCATATTGCAAATATTATCAGGCTTTTAAGCCTACCCCAGTCAATTCAAGACATGATATCACAAGGTAGTATTTCTTTTGGTCATGCGCGGGCCATTATGAATAGTGCTTTTCCAGAGCAGCTTGCAGAAAAAATTATAAATGAAAATCTTTCTGTCAGAGCTACAGAAGCATTAGTAAAAGAGAAAAAAGAGGGTCCAAAGAAGGTTAAATTAAAAGATCCTGATACAATTGATTTAGAAAAGAAGTTAACGGATATACTAGGCCTTGATGTTATAATTTCTCATAGAGGTAAACACGGGGGCTCGTTGAAAGTCACCTATAAATCCTTGGATCAGTTAGAGCTTGTTACTAAAAAGTTAAGAAGCTAAGTCCGGAAATATTTTTTGCCTTGATTAGCAATATTTAAGACATACTTTTCACAAATCATTGGACTTAAAAAATTTTCTGATTTGCATTTGTACTCAGCGCTTAATAATAAATTTAAAATTTGTTCAATATCTTTTAGAGGCCAGGCCTTACAGTGATTTTGAAAATTATTTTTATCTTTCCAAAATAGAGGTGGTTTAAGTATTTTAATTGCTTCTTCAAAACTTTTCTGCTTTTTAATTTCAATTTTAGTTTGTTGGATTCTTAATATATAATTTGTTAATGAGCGAATGATGGCAATTGAGTTAGTGCCTTCAGAAAAAACCTTATTAATTATCTTTGAGGCAGTTTTAGTTTTACCATACATTATTGATTCATTTACTTTATTTAAACTAGTGGAAGTAGAATCATTTAAAAGTAGTTTTACCTCTTCAAGAGACAGACTTTCTTTTCTGTCTTTTTGGTAGAGATATATTTTCTCTAATTCATTTTGGTTTAATGATCTATCGTTACTTAAAAACTGAATCAAATAATTTTTAATTTCACGATCTAAATCAAGATTAGAATTTTGTATAAAATTTTGAACAAGGTTCATGATTGACCTCGTGTCATCCTCATAACAAGGAATTGAAAAAATACTTTTTGAAGAATCAAATAATTTTCTTAGTTTTGAAGATTTTGTAAGGTTTTCAGATTTAAGAATTAAAATTACGTTTTCAAATTCAACATTTTGTACGTCTTCTATTATGCCTGAATGTTTATCTTTAATTGTATCCACATGTATAATTTTTTTAGTACTAAACATAGAAAAGGTTTTAATTTCATCAATAATTTGATTTGGATCTTCATCAAGAGCTTTTGCAGATAAAACGATCTCATCAGCAGAATCATTGTTTTTAAAAATTGAAGATAGAGATTGGATTATATTTCTGACCAATCCTTCGTTAGGTCCGTATACAAGAAATATTAAGTTTTTGTTTTGATTACTGAAAACACTTTTAATATTGTGTTCTTTTAAAATCATTGTGATTGCAGAATATTACTTTGAATTTTGATTGACATCATTTGAACTGCTTCTTGCGCTGCAATTCCAATAGCTTGTTTATATTTATCATTTGTTTCAATTTCGGAGGTTTGAACAAGATATTCAGAAAAACCTCTACTAATATCAGTATATATTATTTTCCCAGAGCTAGACTCATTAACTTTAAAATCAACTATAACTTCTACTCGGTATTTACTTACTGTGCCGTTTGAATTAGTAACTAGAGCAGACTGATTTTCAAGTACGCTTAAATTAATTGAATATAAAGCTGTTGATTGAGAGCCCTGAAATGTACTTTTTATAATATTTTGGGTTTCGTAAGAGGCTCCGTTAAGAAAGTTTAAATCAAATTCTAATAATCGTTCTTTTCCATCTCCTGTTTTGTATATTGGTTGGAATCCACATGACACCGTTATCAGCAATAGAATCAATAAAAACCAATATTTTCCTTTTAAATTCATTGTAAAGTTTTAATCATTAATTGTAAGTCGTCTTTGTATTTTTCCCAAGCACGAATTGATTTTTTATTAATGGGCTGTCTTACCTGTGTAGCACTTGCAGTAGAAACTCTTCTTTTAGACTTATGAAACATCATGCAATTATCTTCCCATTTAAGGTCACAAAATTTTAAAACTTTTGAAATTGTATTTTGAGGGTCATTTATTAACTCTTCATGATTTAATGTATACATATTAATTTCACACTCATTTTGCCAATAATCCATAAATTCTAAGTGTAAATTGTAGTACTGAGCTACTAGTTTTTGGTCGTAGAAATAATAGTGGTCTTGTTCAAAGGCAGTTTTGAATAAAGAAAGACAATTGTCCATTGCGTCACGTTTACAGTAAATAATCTTAGCTTTTGGAAATAAAATTTTTATCATGCCTAAATGTATAAAGTTATGAGGTAGCTTATCAGTAACACGAGAACTCTCATCATAGTCATAAATTTGAGAAATCAGCTTTAAATAGTGAGTACCCCATCTTGAAATAGTATCTTTTGAAATCCAGTCACTGATTGTTTCATATCTTTTTTCGCCTTCGTGGTTAAAATTGTATGAGGGAGCAACAATTGTATGAGGAATATAAGGTAGTTCTCCTGCACCAAAAACTTCAGAGTGTGAACCTAGTATTTGCTCAATAAGTGTTGTTCCAGATCTCGGCATCCCAATAATGAATATAGGCTTTTTAGATTGTGAACCATAAGCACCATATTTTTGGATTAAATCCTTTGTCAGATTTTTTTTAATTGCTTTTAGATATACTCTTTCATTATTTAAACTTGGATTAAGTAAATTATTTACAATTTGATTTGCTTTTTTTAAATAGGCAAATGCTTCCTTATAATTTTTTTTGAGATCAAAAAAATTATATAGTCCAAAGCAGCGAACAGAATCTTCATAACTGCCCTCAAACGATTTTCCCTCCAATTTTTTTATCATATTATCTATCTGTATTTTGGTTAAATCATTTGTTTTAGATTCTGTAAGGTGATAGAACGCATGAGCATTAATTGGGTCAATTTGCAAAGCTCTATGGTAATACTCAAAACTTAGCTCTAATTCTCCAGTTTCTCTATAACAGTTAGCTAAAAGATTCATGCTTTCAGGTTCATTTTGTTCATCTACAATATTTTTTAAAAGTGAAATGCCTTCAAAAGTTTCGCCATTTATAATTTTAGCGTGGGCATAGTTTCTTATACTTTGAATGTTATCAGGCTGGGCAGCGTAAGCCATATTTGCAAATTTTAATGCTTTATCACCCTGTCCTAATCTATTGTGCATTGATGCCACATTATTAATAGCGGGTAAATATGAAGAATTTATTTTAAAACATTCGTTAAAATATTTTGTAGCTTTTTCATACTGTCTAAGCTTAAAAAAAACAGTAGCAAGATTGTTATACGCTTCAGGCATATCCGATCTTATTGAGATTGCTTTTTTAAAAAAATGTTCTGCTTTTTCGAAATTCCCTTGATCTAAATTTGCAATACCTAAATGTCTGATAGCATCATAGTTTTTACTATCAAGAATTAGAACTTTTTTATAGCACTGTACAGCATCATGATAATTTTGCGCACCATGATGTTCTATGCCTTTTTTTAATAATTCTAATATTTTTTTTTTTTCATTTTCTGTAAGCATTTTATATAACGAGATTTAAAATCTTGTTTGGGATATATATTTTTTTTAATATTTTTTTATTTTTGAGAAAACTATTTATATTTTTAATTTCCATTGCTTTTTTTAAAACTTCTTCTTCCTTTGTATCAACTGTTATAGTTAACTCTCCTCTTTTCTTCCCATTAATTTGAATAATTAAATTTGCTGTTTTTTGTAATAAAAAATCTTTATTAATTTCTGGCCAAGGTTCACTAGCTAAACTGGTTACATGTCCTGTTTGTAGCCAACATTCCTCTGCTAAGTGTGGAGTCATAGGCTCTATTATTCTAATTAATATTTCCAGGGACTCTTTCATCGCCAAGCAATCTTCTTCTTTCGGGTTAAATTTGGAAATTTCATTAACTATCTCATATATTTTCGCTATACTTACGTTCATTTGGAATTTTTCTATGCTATTTGTTACATCATTAAGGTGGGTATGGATTTTTTTTAGAAGCTCTTGATTCTCAATATTTTTTTTAGCATCTTGGTCTTTACCACTTAAATCAAAAACATGTTTATATTTTTGAATTAAAGACCAAACTCTTTGTATGAATCTCCACGAACCATGAATCCCTGACGGAGACCAAATAATATCTCTTTCAGGAGGACTATCAGATAACATAAACCAACGTGCGGCATCAGCACCATAATCATTAATAATTTTTTCTGGGTCGATTACATTTTTTTTCGATTTTGACATTGATTCTGATGGGCCTTTTATAATTTTTTCTCGTGAGCTGATATGAATTAAATTACCACCTTCTTCTATCACTTCGTCAGGATATACCCATGAACCATTCTCGTTTTGAAATGTTTCATGACACACCATACCTTGAGTAAAAAGTCCTTCAAACGGTTCAACAACATTTAAGCGCAGTTGATTGCTTTTATTGAGTGCCCTAGTAAAAAAACGTGAATACAAGAGATGTAATATAGCATGCTCAACACCCCCAACATATTGGTCAACAGGCATCCAATAATTAATATCGTTTTTATCAAAAGGTGTTTGATTATTATTTGCCGAACAAAATCTCAAAAAATACCAAGACGAATCTACAAATGTATCAAGAGTGTCTGTTTCTCTGGTAGCTTTCATTCCTGTCTCGGGACAAATAGTATTTTTCCATTCAATATTATGATCTAATGGATTTCCACTTTTGCTAAAATCAACTTCTTCAGGGAGCTTAATAGGCAATTCTTCATCGGGGACCAATAAAATTTCTCCGTCTTCACGATAAATAACAGGAATAGGACATCCCCAATAACGCTGACGTGAGATTCCCCAGTCACGTAATCTATAATTAACCTTTGCCTTTCCCATAAGCATTTGATCTAATTTTTCTATGACAATTTTTTTAGCTTCAACTACATTTTCACCATTAAGAAAATCAGAGTTAATTAATTTTCCATCCTCGATGTAAGCTGTATCTTCAATTTTGAATTCTTTTTCTGATACATCAAAAGGACAAATTACAGGAATAACATCTAGTTTATACTTGATTGCAAAATCCAAATCTCTTTGATCATGGGCTGGACAGCCATAAATCGCTCCTGTGCCGTAATCCATCAAAATGAAATTAGCAATATATATGGGTAGAAAAGTATCCTTCATGAATGGGTGTTTGACATAATAATTTGTGAAAATTCCCTCCTTTTCAGTGGTTGCGATTGTCTCTTCAGTCAAACCTTTCTTTTGACAGGTTGTAATAAATTTATGAATTTCTTTGTTCTTTTCTGAAAGACTTTCAGCAAAAGGATGGTTTGGAGAAATAGCACAAAAAGTTGCCCCAAATATTGTATCTGGACGAGTTGTAAAAACCTTTAATATTTTCTTTAATGGCTTTTTATCTTCCTGGTAAATTTCGAACCCTATTTCGCAACCAATAGATTTCCCTATCCAGTTTGATTGCATTGTTTTAACTTTATTAGGCCAACGGCTTAAATCTGATAGGCCATCTAGCAATGATTCTGAAAATTCAGTGATTTTAAAAAACCATTGAGATAATTTTTTTTGCTCAACTTCTGCACCAGATCGCCACCCTTTTCCATCTATTACTTGTTCATTAGCTAATACAGTTTTTTCAACAGGGTCCCAGTTGACAAGTGATTCTTTTCTATAAACTAAATTGTTTTCGAAGAATATTTTAAATAATTTTTGTTGCTGGAAATAATAAGACTCATCACATGTGGCAAATTCTCGAGACCAATCAATGGAAAATCCCATTAATTTTAACTGAGTTTTCATCTGGTTAATATTTTCATAAGTCCATTTTTTTGGAGATGTTTTATTTTCTATTGCAGCATTTTCAGCGGGCAGTCCAAACGCATCCCATCCCATTGGATGCAATACATTAAAACCTTTAGCTCTTTTGTATCTTGCAACTAGATCACCCAATGTGTAATTTCTAACATGGCCCATATGTATTTTCCCTGATGGGTAAGGAAACATTTCCAAAATGTAATACTTTTTTTTAGACTGGTCAGGTAAAGCCTTAAAAAGATCTTTGCTTTCCCAAAATTGTTGCCATTTTTTTTCTATAACTTTGGGGTTATATTTTTCATCCATTAGGGAACTAAAATTTATAGATTTTCAGAGGCTATTTTTAATTTTCTAGCAGTATCTAATATTGATTTTTGAATTTTTAATTCAAGATCTTTATTGCGATCTGATTTGACCCAGATATCATCTATTAACTTTTCCTCGAATACTTTAATAGAAAGTGAATTGTCATCTAACGTAGCATTTTTTACAAACAAATTAATTTTAATTTTTTGAGTAATGTTAATCTCATGCCATTCCGTAATTATTGTGCCAGAGAGCTTATCAACAGATTGTAAGGGCATGAATGAAATTTTGTCTAAAGCTGTATTCCATAGTATGTCGTTTATTACTCCCATTTCGAGACTGGGTTCATCACCTAATAATCTAGCCCATCCTTTTTTCCATCTGTCTTCGGCTTCTAAGACACCATCCCCATATTTTTCAATTCGACGCTCCTGTTCATAGGTATATTCTTGTCTTTCTGTCTTAATATTTGCACAACTAGTTAGGAAAACTGACAAAAAAGTGCAGTAGATAAGGACTTTTGAAAAAAATTTCATAATAAAGCATATATATACATTAAATTTATAAAACTCACTACATATCATTTAAGTAATTGAATAAAATAGATAATTTAAATGTGATATTTATATCACTTATCTTAAAGAAATTGATGTAATTATACAAATAAGTTTAAATAAAGCATTAATTGATGATAATACAAGGTGTTTCAGCATACTACGGCATGCTGAGCAATAATTGATCAATTAATTATAATTAACTAAAGGATGTAATTATGAATAAATCAAAATTAATTACCACTTCAGCTCTGGCTACTGTGATGTCTGCTACTTCTGCTTATGCAGAGTTAAGCATCTCAGGCGGTATGGCTGGTTGGTTTTTTACTGCGGATAACGCAACATCTTCATCAAGAACTTGGAATACTGAGTCAGTAAACGTGACTTATTCTGACACACTTGATAACGGAATGGGCGTATCTGTTACGGCTAACGTTGGTGGTACTGGTGGTACTACTTCAACTAACAACACTAACTACACAATGAACATATCATCTGATATGGGTACAATTGCGTTTGGTGACCAAATTACTTCAGCTGCTGATAAGGCTGACGGCCTAAATGGTCTAAGTCTTTTTGAGTGCTGCACATGGGGAACAACTATTCCTGATGGAATGAGTGCTGGTTACGATGACGGTGATGGTAGTTCTGGTAATGCAGGGGTTCTATACTCTTCACCTAGCATGAACGGATGGACACTTTACTTGTCACACGGTCAGACGGCTAGTGCATCTTCTGAAAATGCAGAGGACACTCAAGGTGCTGCTATATCAGGTGCTATCGGACCTATCAGTGTTTCAGCTGGTATGACTGCTGTTGGTGACACAGGATCTTCTGGTTCTGGATACGACAGTTCATTTGGACAAGCTGCGATGGATCTTGGCCCAATGAACGTAAGTATTGGTCTAATGGACGGTGGTTCAAACAGAACTGATAGTAATGCAATTGCTGTAACAATGCCTGTTATGGATATGACTGCAAGAGCTGCATACGTAGACAGTGATGCTGCTGGAGCTGCTTATGACGAAAGCGGTTACCAAGTTGGTATCTCTAAAAGCTTAGGCGCTGCTACGTTTGGTGTTCAGTATGATAATGCTGATACTGCTGCTGGCGATGCTGGTGAAATTGAAACTTGGAAATTAGCTTATTCAATCTACTTCTAAGCAATTCAATTTTTTTAAGTTTAAAGCACCCCACATTTTTATGTGGGGTGTTTTTTTTATCGTGTATATTTATTTTCTATGTTGCCAATATCTTTGCAAAAAATTAAAGAACAAATTCATGATTCTGTAACAATTATTGCAGTAAGTAAAAAGCAGTCAGTTGAAAAAATATATAACTTAATTGAGCAAGGACATTTAGATTTTGGTGAAAACCAAATTCAAGAAATTGAGAAGAAATGGCCAGCAATTAAAAATAAGTTTCCTGAAATTAAGCTTCATTTTATTGGAACAATTCAAAGTAGAAAAATTCAAAGGATATTTGAAATATGTGATGAAATCCATTCAGTTGATCGTATGAAGATTGTCCAAGCACTTAAAGAGCTTGAAAAGAAATATAATGAAAAGAGATCATATTTTATACAGGTTAATACAGGACAAGAACCGTTAAAATCAGGTGTACATATTGACAATATTGATAAATTTATTGGGATAGCGAGATCACAATACGACTTTTCAATTAAAGGGTTAATGTGCATACCTCCTATACACGATGATCCTGAAGACCATTTTAAGATATTAAAAAATATTGCAAACAAAAATAAAATTCAGTGCTTAAGTATGGGGATGTCTAATGATTATGATGTTGCGGTAAAAAATGGAGCTACTCATGTTCGATTAGGGACATTAATTTTTGGTAAAAGAGGTTAAGGGCCTATTTCAATATTAGTTTTTTTACTTATTGTTAAGAGAATTTCTTTTAAATCATCCTTCTTAAGCGCAATACACCCTTCAGTTGCAGAATAATTATTGTGAGCAATGTGTATAAAAATAGCACTTCCTGCTCCAGGGACAACTGGATTTTGATTATGGTTCGTAACACAAATTATATCATATACATCGTCTTGGCGAAAAAACTTTTCAGCGCTATATGAAAAAGGAAATTGGATCCTAGTATTATATTTTTTATGATTTGGATCATCACACCAACCATCTAAGGGTGAAATCTTTTTTAATGTAATGTTAGAACTTAAATTTTTGATTTTATCCTGACGATAAAAAACCTCTGTTATTTGAAATATGCCTGATGGTGTACAGCCGTCACCCTCTTTTTTTTGACTGCTAAAGCCGCCATTACCGATTGAACATTTGTACTTGCTACCATTATAGGTCAAATAATTATTTTTTACCCTCATATGCATTATATATATAATATAAATGAAAAAAAATATGAGCCAAAATAAAATTGCAACTATTATAGAAAATAAAAAATTATTTGACACTCTCAGTGAAATCATTAGCCAGATCAATAACAAATTTGATATCAAATTTGAACTTGCTTCATATGGTTCTAATAATTTAAGCTTTCAAAGCACCATTATAGCTGACTCCAATGCTTTAAAATTAATAGAAAAAAATCATTCTCTTAAAAATATTAAAAAAATTTACCTTATTAATACTAACAAAGATTTTGGAAATAATACAAATATCAAGATTGAAATAGTGCCAATTGATTTACCATTTTATGCCAACGATTTTTTTGAGCGAGTAATTAATGATGTAGTTCAAGAATCAAATAAAAATAAAAGTATTATAAATTTTAAAAATTATAGTTATGATTTTAATTCAAGGTTATTGTATTATGAGAATAACAAATTGAGATTTACTGAAAAAGAAAATGAAATTTTTGCATGTCTCATAAATTATAATAACAAATCTATTTCTAAGAAAAAACTATTAAAAGATGTTTGGCAGTACGATGATCAAATTGATACTCATACTTTAGAAACACACATATATTCTCTCCGTAAAAAACTAGAATCTAAACTAGGTTTAAAAAATTTCTTGAATCACTTAGATGAAGGATATCAATTAGACACGTCTTTATTATAAATTGTATTATACGTTTAATAATAAATGTTCACGTTCCCATGCACTGATTACATTTTGGTAAGCATCATGTTCAGTTTGTTTAATTTCAGTATAAAGAGTAAGAAAATCTTTACCGAGAATTTCAGAAAGTTCATTACTAACCTTAAGGCGCTTTAAAGCATCAGGAAGATATTTTGGGATATTGTGTCTTCTTTCAAATGCATCTCCAGCTATTGGTTTTTCTGGTTCAAGATTATCTTTTATCCCCAAATATCCACAAGCTAAAGAGACCGCAATTGCTAAATAAGGATTGGTGTCTGCTCCAGGTATTCGATTTTCGATCCTTCTTGAATTAGATTGTGATTTAGGCACCCTAAATGCAACAGTTCTGTTTTCAATTCCCCAGTGTGTGTTAATTGGAGCTGAGGCATCTATAACAAAACGACGATAAGAATTGACATATGGAGCAAAGAAAAGCATTGCATCTGGTAGATACGTTTGTAGTCCACCGATAAAATTAAAGAAAGTTTTAGAATTATTTCCACTTTCATCACAAAATAAATTTTTCTTCGTTTTCGATGAAATAAGGTTTTGATGGATGTGCATTGAACTACCTGGATGTCCTTGGTAGGGTTTAGCCATAAAAGTTGCGTGTATTTCATGTTTAAGAGCAACTTGTCTTACAGCTCGCTTAAACATAAAAGCTTGATCTGCCAAAGCAAGAGGATCTCCATGATTTAAATTAATTTCTATTTGAGAAGGACCCGACTCATGAATTAAGGTATCAACTCCAATTTTAAGGATTTCACAATAATCATATATATCGTCAGTTAGTTTATCGAACTCATTGACTGCATCAATTCCAAACACTCGACTCCCGGATTCTCTTCTACCTGATTTTCCAATTGGAGTTTTTAGAGGAAGGTCTGGATCCAAGTTTTGTTCACACAAATAAAATTCTAGCTCAGGAGCAACAACAGCCTCCATCTCTTCTTTTTTTAGAAGGTCTATTATTTTTTTAAGCACCTGTCTTGGTGCAATTTCTGAAGGACTGCTGTCGGAATATTGTAAATCACAAATAATTTGAGCAGTAGGTTCTTTGTTCCATGGAATTTTTCGAATCGTTGAAAGATCAGGTATCATAAATAAATCTTCTTCGACGTAATCAATAACCTCACTTTCATATACCCATTTTCCCGAAACAGTTTGTCCAAATACGGAATCAGCTAATTTTAAGCTTTGTTCCTCAACTGATTTGACAAATCTATTTACTGGTAGAATTTTACCTTTTGAAGACCCTGCAATGTCTGGGAATATGCATTCAACTTCTGAAATTCTATTGGACTCAAGCCACTCTTTAAGCTTTTGCAGCGAGCCTCTCTTATGCTCCTTAATCGAACTAACCGTCATAAAATCAATAACTTGAAAAAGTTTATATTAACCTGCCTGTTGCTCTTTTAATTGCGATAGCGAACAACAAATATATTTGGGCTTATAGATATATTTTTTTTAATATTTGTAAACTCCAAAACTGTTTTATTTGAAAATTCATCGAAAATTACCCATTTTTTTAGAGTCAAATCATCTAAAGTGAAAAACAACAAAACTTTTCCAATTGCGTTATCAACGTCTTTATTGATGGCAGTAACTTGATAAAAATTTTTTTGATCAAAGATTTTTTCAATACTAGTAATGTTAAATACATCATCAAATTTAATATCATTAGATAAAATATTTTTAATTGGCGAATTTCCTATAGGATAACTGTCAATTTGGTATCCTTCTGCATCGAGTACAGTAATTAGTATACGATTAGTAATTATTGTTTCATCTTTACGATCATAGGAAAATTTTGATTTATAAGGTTTATCAAAATAGAAATTTCCGGTATCAATATTATTATCAGTATCTATTTGTTCAAACCTACCGGACATTGTATCAATGCTATTCCAACTATCTTCAATTAAGGAAATTATTTCTTTTTTATTGCTAATTATTTCCGATTCGGAATTAACTAGGGATATTGTAAATACAAATAGGATGAGCAAATATTTTTTCATTAAGTATTAATTTTATCATAGTTTATTTCTCTTTTTCCAACATGATTTGCAGCACTGATATAGCCTTGTTCTTCTAATTGATCCATTATTCGGGCTGCACGATTATATCCTATTTGCAGTTTTCGTTGCAGCAAGCTTGTTGAAGCTTTTCCTTCGCGAGCAATGATATCAAGTGAATCTTTAAATAGTTCATCTTTATCTGAATCGTTAACTGAGCTTAAAGAAGATTCATCTTCTGTTTCTTCTCTAATTACATCTTCATCAAATTCTGGCAATCCTTGCTTTCTTAAAGAGCTAACAACATCTTCAATTTCTTTGTCAGAAATAAATGGCCCATGAATACGCGTTGTTCGACCTCCCGCATTCATCATAAGCATGTCACCTTTACCAAGAAGCCTCTCTGCTCCCTCATCACCGAGGATAGTTCTGCTATCAAATTTAGAGCTCACCTGAAAACTGATTCTTGTTGGGAAATTGGCTTTAATTGTGCCTGTAATGACATCTACACTAGGACGTTGAGTTGCCATAATTAAATGGATTCCAGCAGCCCTTGCCATTTGAGATAATCTTTGAATAGCGTGTTCTATTTCTTTGCCAGCTACCATCATCAAATCAGCCATTTCATCAACTACAACAATAATAAAAGGCATCTTTTTTTGCTCTATTTCTATTTTCTTTGTTTGTGGTTGCCCGGTGTCTGGATTTATCCCTGCAGGAACAGATCTAAATATTTGTTCTGATTTCTCTAAAGATTCTTTAATCCTTAAATTATAATTCTCTATGTTTCTTACTCCCAACAAAGACATTTTTTGATAACGACTCTCCATTTCTTTAACAACCCATTTAAGTGCATTAATTGCTTGTTTGGGATCCGTTACAACTGGAGTAATCAAATGAGGAATGCCCTCGTAAACAGAAAGCTCCAACATTTTTGGATCTATGAGTATAAATTTACAATCTTCAGGTGACAATCTATATAATATAGATGCAATCATAACATTAATTCCCACTGACTTACCTGAACCCGTTGTTCCTGCAATCAGCAAGTGCGGCATTTCTTCTAAATTGGTAAAAATTGCATTTCCATTTATATCTTTTCCAAGAGCTAGTAATAGATTTTTATTACTTGAAGCAAAGTTTGTATGTGAAAACAATTCACTTAAGTAAACAGATTCTTTATATTTATTAGGAATCTCAATCCCAACAACATTTTTTCCAGGAATAATTGCAACACGTGCAGACATCGCACTCATATTTCTTGCAATATCATCTGAAAGAGCAATAATTTTTGAAGCCTTAATTCCAGGAGCGGGTTGAAGTTCATACATAGTGACAATAGGGCCTGGAGCAACATTGATGATCTCGCCATCAATTTTAAAGTCTGATAATACTTCCTTTAACGTATTTGCATTTTGTTCAAGCTCGTCTTTGCTGTACTGTTCCTTGCTATCATTGCTAGGCTGAGTGAGAAGATTAATTGAAGGGAAGTTATAAGAATTATTATCTTCAAGCTGAATCTCGCTTTGTTGAATCAATAACGATTCATCATTTGTTTGATTAAACTCTTTTACAGGAGTACTCCTCAGATTTTCAAAATCAATTTTTGGTTCAATTTTTGGTTCTAATTCAGATTTTTCTATCTGACTAATTCTAACTTCTTTAGATATTTTCTTTGAAGTGATAGATCTAATGGATAAAAATAAGAAACTAAATATTTTAGTAAATACTTTAATAATAAAAGTAAAAATATGTTTCCATTCATTGAGATTTAATCCCATACAAAAATATAAGAAAAGAAATGATAAAACTAAACTAAGAGCTAGTAAGTTATAATGTATCATTGTTTGAGAGATGAAATCTAAATCCTTCAGGAAAATAACAATTTCTTTTGATAGGAATCCATTAATAGTAATTAATTGAGTTAGTTCAAAAACAGTAGCAATTGAGACTAAGAAAAAAGGCAGTAAAAAAAGATTTACTGCAAAAAAAGATAATTTTTTATCCTTAATTAACTTGAATGACCATGCTACGAGAATCAATGCAATGACGGCACTAGAATAGCCAAATAACTGTAAAAGTATGTCAGATAAATTCGCACCTAAAGATCCTCCTAAATTTGTGACATCTTGACCACTCAGATTATTGATAGTTGGATCATAAGAAGAATGAGAAATAATAGATATTAATATAAAACCACCTATAGAAAGAGATAAAATACCGCCAAGTTCAGCGAGACGCTTAAGAATAAAAATTTGAAAAGCTTCAGGAAAAAGTCTCATTACCTAATCTCTTGAATTAACAACATGCTTTTATTTGTAAATGAATCATTAACTTATATAACTTATATAATAATTTATAGATTTAAGTAAGTTAATGTAAAAACTAATGCAAACAGACGTAATTATAATAGGAACAGGAATTTCAGCTAAGCTGACAGCTCTCTACCTTAGTTTACATAGATTTAAGGTTATTATTTTTCCTAATAAGGAAATAAAAGAGGATACCTCCAATCTAGTTACTTTTTTTTCATCAGGTTCAATTAAATTTTTATCAGAAATCTTAGGAGAGGATGAATCAATCCTTAATTATGAAAGCATTAAACAACTTCGTTGTTGTCAGTACGATAAATTAGATAAAGAAAATTTTGAATTTAATTTTGATAATAATAAAGAAGATTTTTTGGGAAAAATAATTCCAAATAAAAAAATCAATGAGTTGTTCGATAAATTTATTTTTTCAAATGATAATATACATATATTAAATAATGAGTTGATTAGTGATATAAGACATCAACATAATCAGGTAGAAGTTATTACAAAATCATCCCCATCTTTTTTTGGAAAACTTCTTATTATTGCAGATGGTAAAAATTCAATGATAAAAAGATATGGTGATTTTCAGTTCATCACTCATGATTTTGAACAGATAGCCCTCTCCATGACGGCTAAAATTGACAGAAAAAGTCAAAACATAGCTTACCAATATTTTACACCTGATGGACCGTTAGCATTGTTACCTTATAGTTCTAGTCACTCTTCAATTGTTTGGTCACTCAAAAAAAATTCAAAAATATTAAAATTAGATGAAAATAAATTGCATGAAGAAATAAACAATATATTAGGATCTGCTGTAAATAATTTTGAAATAATTAATCTTCAAAAATTTAATCTTACTTTTTCTTTTGCTAAGAAACTTTTCTCAGAAAGAATAGCTATTATTGGTGACACTGCTCATAGCATACATCCGATTGCAGGACAGGGTCTTAATTTAATTATTAAAGACATTGTTTGCCTTATAAAACAACTCATTAAATATAAATCCCTTGGATATGATTTAGGAGATGATACAGCCTTAAATGAATACAATAATCTGCGTAAATCTGACAATGTTGCCTATTCCTTTGGAACATTAATTTTAGATGAAGTCTTTTCCATTGAAAACAAGCATATTAGGAAATTAACCAATTCATTATTGAAAACCTTTAATCAAAATAAAACTTTAAAAAATTATTTTGTTAACAGCGCTACTGGTTACGATTATTTTAATAATGTTTAGTTAATGAATTTGAGTGCTTTTCTCACCAGAAAGATCAAATATATAAGATTGATATAAGGCCTCTAAAGCGCTACAGCGCTCATCAATAGTTGTAGATTCCAAAAGCAATTGTTTTTCCTCAGGAGTAAATGGTACTAAGACGCCAGAATAATTAATCAACTGCTCTGTTGGTGTTTGTTGAATAATGTCCCAGTCAGTAAGCATATTTCTATGTTCAAGATATTTTTTTATTAAACCGAGTAATTTTTCTCGATCAATACTTTCTACATTTTGATCTTCTAAATCAGTATTAAAGTTTTCGAAGTCAGGAATAATTTGTCGATAGGATGTTGTAGTATCAAGCTCTTCCTTGATCTTGAATCTAATGATGCCAGTTAATGTGATTAAATAACGATTATCTTCAATTTCATTAAATGTTGTAATCTTTCCAACACAACCAACATTTTTTAAAATTTTAGAATCGCTATCTTTGGAACTTGCGGGTTGAATCATCGCAATTAATCGATCAGTACTTGCTAATGCATCATCAATCATATTTATATACCTTGATTCAAATATATTGAGTGGTAACTGGGTGCCAGGGAACAAAACTGCTCCAGTTAATGGAAATATAGGGATTCTTTTAGGTAAATCTTCTATTGAATTTATTGTAATCACGATGAATAATTTTAGACTAATAAGTTATATTGTTAAATAAGCACATAATCTTGAAAAACAAGCTTTTTTAATATAAATAACCTGTTTTGTGCGAGTGTAGCTCAGTGGTAGAGCGAAACGTTGCCAACGTTTAGGTCGAGGGTTCGACTCCCTTCACTCGCTCCAAAAAAATCATATATCATATATCAAACAATTATATAGACTTGTGCCATGAGAGCTTCAAGATTAGGACGTTATTCCTGGACGATGTTTGATTGGGCGAACCAGCCTTTTTATACATTAATCATGACATTTGTGTTTTCAGTTTATTTTACGGATGTCTTTATTGTTGGTGAGGATGGCGCTCAAAAACTTACACTAACTCAAACTATTTCAGGATTAGCAATTGCAATTTTAAGTCCGGTACTAGGTTCAATTACGGATATCAAAGGCAATAGAAAATTATGGATGGGACTAACATCGTTAGTATTTGTGCTAGGAATGATATTGCTATGGTATGCATATCCTGGAGCACCAGACGGAATATGGCTTGTAATGTTTGGATTGATTGTTGCTTCAGCTATGGTTGGATTTGCCGAAGTTTTTAATAATTCAATG
>CERS01063842.1_pt1 | contig 19532 bp, 14 predicted proteins | sample 356251 | NCBI WGS metagenome assembly CERS01 (sample SAMEA2621020, study PRJEB7988) | marine metagenome | isolation source: saline water (ENVO:00002010), including
ATTAATATCTAAAATAAACATAAGCCGGGGGGAGGTTGAGGATTTTTATTATCAATACCGTGACAGTATACCCGCGTTTCCCACAACAGCTAAAATTAGACACTTGTTGATTAATATTGAACCAAGCGAAGACCAGGTTTTAAAAACCAAAAACTTATTAATAGACATTAAGGGTAAAATATTGTCCGGTGAAAAAACCTTTGAAGAAATGGCTTTAAAATACTCTCAAGACCCTAGCGCAAAACAGGGCGCTGGTTCTTTGGGTTTTGTTAAAAGGGGAAACCTGGTCACCGCTTTTGAGTCTGTTGCTTTTAATTTGTCAGCTGGTGAAATCAGCGATCCTGTAAAAACTGAATTTGGTTATCATATAATAGAAACCGAAGAGGTTCGTGGAGATAAAATAAACGTTAGACATATTTTAATTACTCCACCAATTACAGAAAAGGACGAATCAAGGACATATAAACAAGCCGCCGCGTTGAAAGATTCATCAAAAACATTGTCGCTTTTTATAGACTTGGTTAAAAAACACTCTTCAGACGAAGACACAAAAAAATCTGGTGGAAATCTTGGTTGGATCAACCCTGAAACATACCCAATACCAGAGTTTGGTTTAATTTTAAATCAAATAAATTCTGGTGAGTGCGCTGGCCCTGTGCGGACCGACCTTGGTTATCATTTGGTTTGGCTTGAAACATTAAAACCGGGTGGGGTTGCAGATCTAAAAAAACATTGGACAGAAATTGAGTCAATAGCGTTAAATAAAAAACAAACAGAGTGGTTTGATTTGTGGATAAATAAATCTAAACAAAACCTGTTTGTGTCTATTAATAATTAGTTTTTCCACATAGTTTTTCCACATAGTTTTTTATATGTAAATCTGTTTTTTTTTATTTTAAATATTGTTGATAAACTGTGTTTAATTAACAATATTTTTATTGTTATCCACATTATGTTATTGTTTAGGGGTTTGTTTTAACTTTTGATTTATTTTGAATTAGCTGGTCTTTATAATTAAACATTATAGTTGTGCACGGTCTTTATAATAAATAATGTTTAAATATTTTAGATTTTATAATAATAAAAAAAGCCAAAAACAGCTTAAAAAAACTTGATAAGAGTTGAGTTTTACGTTAAGATTGTATTGCTTAATTAAAGCATAAATATCTTATTAAATCTTAGTTGGTATTATTAATAGAAAATGAAAATTTCCACCTCGAAACTAGAACTACAAACAGCCCTTCAAAAACTATCAAAAGCAACCCCAAGTCGCGCCACTCTACCAATTTTAAACAGCGTTTTGTTTAGCGTTGATGAAAACAAAACAACGATTAAATCAACAGATCTTGAAATAACGGTTGTTGTTAGTTTACCGGCCAGCGTTGAAGAGGCTGGTGGTGTTGCCATACCCCTACATATGCTGTTAAGCATAACAAACGAACTCCCCGATGAAACAAGGGTAAATATAAAAACAGACGAAGAAAATAAAATTAACATATCAACAGACAGCGGCAATTATAATATTGTTGGCAAACCCGCTGACGAGTTTCCAAACACACCGGACGTTGAAACAAAAAACAACATAGAGATAGACGGGGGTACACTAAAACAGGTAATTAATAAAACAGCGTTTGCTGTCAGCAGGGACGACTTAAAACCCGCCCTCACTGGTGTTTTGTTTAAGTTTAACCAAAACAACATAACAACCGTCGCAACAGACGGCCACAGGTTGGTTAAGTATGAAACCACAAACAACACAGCAACAGACCGGGCGGAAGATGTGATTGTTCCTAAAAAATTCCTCAATCTTTTATCGGGAAACCTTGGTGATGAAAAAATAAAACTTTCTGTTGGAGAAAACCACCTAACAACAACGGTGGGGACTGATCAATATTTTACCAGGATTATTGATGAAAAATTTCCTGACTTTGATGGGGTTATACCAAAAGATAACGACAAAAACTTTAACGTAGATCGAAACCTTTTGTTGTCAGCCGTAAAAAGGGTTTCTATTTTTTCTAACAAATCGACACACCAAGTTGCGCTTCAACTAAACAACGAACAAACCTCTGTTTCAACCGAAGACCCAGAACAATCAACCAAAGCAAGTGAAGAGATAAAAGGAAACTATCAAGGTGAAGACATAACGGTTGGCTATAACGCAACATACCTTAAAGACGTTTTATCTCATATCAACAGCGAGGAGGTTGTGGTTCAATTAAAATCACCTATTAGCGCAGCGCTGTTTTTACCAAAAGAACAAGAAAAAAGCTCAAACCTAACTATGTTGTTAATGCCAATACGTTTAAACGATTAGACAAATTTATTAAAAACCAAGCCAGCACCAAGCCACAAAAAAGGCAATGCCAATAGAAAAAATCGAAATGATTAATTTTAGAAACCACAAAAACATGGTTGTAGATTTTTCACCAGGTATAAATATAATATGGGGAGAAAACGGATCTGGAAAAACATCCATACTTGAGGCGGTATACATACTAAGCAACGGTAAAAGCTTTAAAACAAACAAATTAATAGAGGCAATTAAAAACGGATCAACCGAAACAACACTAAGGGCGCGCTTTGAAAACACAACAACCACACTTCACCAGGCGGTTGGTTCACCAAAAAAAATAAAAACCAACAATGCGCTTAAAACAACCAAAGACCTAATAGGGAAAAACCCAACAGTTTTAGTTTCTCCAGAAGAAGAAAAAATAACAAGCGGACCCCACCTTGAAAGAAGAAAATATTTTAATCGGCTCTACTCAAACGTTTCACCAATATACCTCTCAAACCTAATTAAATATTCCTCTGCAGTAAAAAACAGAAACACGCTCCTTAAACAAAGAAAAACAACCAAAGAGGTTGAGGTTTGGAACGAGCCTGTCGCTAAGTATGGATCATTAATTTGGTTGGAAAAACAAAACCTCGAAAAATCGTTCAACGAAAAACTTGATTTTGTTTGTAAAAAATATAATAAAGACATTGTTATAAACATTGATTCAAACACCCCAGAAAACCCCAACAAAAAAGACCTATTAAACGCGCTTGAAAGGTCAATTAATAAAGACATGTTAACCAAAAGAACAAACAGTGGCCCACACACCGATAAACACGACATCAACTTTAACAACAACAACCTTAGGATTTATGGGTCACAGGGAGAGCACAAACTTTCTTTTGTGATAATAAAAATAACCGAACACCTTTTTATCAAAAAACAAACCGGAAAAAACGCAACGCTTTTACTGGACGATCTTTTTTCAAAGCTTGATTTAAAAAGGGGAAATGCAATTTTTGATTTAATTAAAGAATCAGCCCAAACAATTATTACAAACACAGATTTAGTTGGTGTTGAAAAACATGGAATTGATATAAACAGCCCCAACAACAAAACAAAACATCTGGAACGAAATTGGAAAAACTAAACACAACAATTAAAACCTTCCTTGATAGGCACGGGTTAGAAAAGGCGGTTAATCAGAACACCGCAATTGTGTTGTGGGGTGAGGTTGTGGGCGAAAAAATCTCTAAAAACACAGAACCAATAAGCGTTGAACATGGAATATTAACAGTTACCGTTTCAAGCCCAGTGTGGAGACAGGAACTTGTTTTTAAACAACGGGAAATAATTAACCAGCTTAATATTAAGCTCGGCAAGAACACCATAAAGGAGGTTCGCTTTATATGAACGAATCACAATCAAATAAAAATTATAGCGCAGAAAACATAAAAGTATTAGAGGGTTTAGAGGCGGTTAGAAAACGCCCCGCTATGTATATTGGTGATGTTGGAAAGCGCGGATTACACCATCTCGTTTATGAGGTTGTAGATAATTCAATAGATGAAGCGCTAGCGGGTTATTGTACAAAAGTAACGGTGGTTTTTAATAAAGACGGATCGGTAACAGTTGAGGATGATGGGCGTGGAATTCCTGTTGATATTCACAAAGAAGAGAAAAAACCCGCGGTTGAGGTTGTTATGACAGTACTTCACGCTGGTGGAAAGTTTGACAAAGGCTCTTATAAAGTTTCAGGGGGACTACACGGGGTTGGTGTTTCTGTGGTTAACGCTCTTTCCGAGTGGCTTTGGGTTGAGGTAAAAAGGGATGGTAAGGTATACAAACAAGATTATAAAATAGGTGAGCCACAAGCCGATTTAAAAACAACTGGGTCAGCAAAAAAAACAGGCACGAAGGTTTGTTTTTATCCTGATAATAAAATATTTAAAACCATTGCCTTTGAATATGATATTATAAGCGAAAGACTTCGCGAATTAGCATATCTAAACAAAGGTATTGAGATTCAACTAAAAGATGAGCGCGACGAAGAAGGTAGAAATGACACTTTTAAATTTAAAGGCGGCCTAAGTGATTTTGTAAAATATTTAGATGAGAACAACAACCCACTTCACAATAAAGTAATTACAGTAAATAAAGATATTAGCGACGTTCCGGTGGAGGTTGCGATGCGTTATGGCAACACCTATAATGATAATATTTTAACATTTGTTAACAACATTAATACCATTGAAGGTGGCACCCACTTATCTGGTTTTAGATCTGCCCTAACCAGGGCAATGAACAACCACGCCTCAAAAAACAACCTTATTAAAGCTAAAAAGAATGAAAAAATAACCCTATCAGGTGAAGATTTTAGAGAGGGATTAACCGCTATTATTAGTGTTAAGGTTGCTGAGCCTCAATTTGAGGGACAAACAAAAACAAAACTCGGTAACGGAGATGTTAAGGGTGTTGTTGATAAAATTGTTTATGAGGGTATTTTAGATTTTTTAGAACAAAACCCCTCTATTGGCAGAAGAATAATTGAAAAAGCCTTGTTAGCTGCGCGCAGTAGGTCTGCCGCAAGAAAAGCCCGGGAATTAATAAGAAGAAAAAGTGCGCTTGGTGGATCTTCACTACCAGGGAAACTGTCTGATTGTTCAAATAAAGACCCGGTTTTTTGTGAACTATACCTTGTTGAGGGAGACTCTGCGGGTGGATCAGCCAAACAAGGCAGAGACAGAAGAACACAAGCAATACTACCTCTCCGCGGTAAGGTTATTAATTCAGAAAAAGCAAGAGTTGATAAACTACTTTCTAATAACGAAGTACAGTCAATGATTACTGCGCTTGGAGCTGGATTTGGGGGATCAGAGGAAGAGTCAGGTGAAAAATCAGCTGGAGATTTTGATTCTGAAAAACTTCGTTATCATAAAATAATAATTATGACAGATGCCGATGTTGATGGTTCACACATTAGAACACTCTTGCTAACCTTCTTTTACAGAAAAATGAAAGAGGTTATAGATGGGGGTTATTTATATTTAGCTCTTCCTCCTTTATATAGGATTTCTCAAGGCAAAAAAGAGTCTTATGCTTATGATGATAATGAAAGAGATTTATTAATCGAGCGCATGAAGAAAGATAATAAAAACACCAAGGTTGGTATTCAAAGATATAAGGGTCTTGGTGAAATGAACCCAGGACAGTTATGGGAAACAACTATGGATCCAGAAAAAAGGACCTTAATGAAAGTAACTGTTGAAAGCGCAGCCGAAGCTGCTGAAACCTTTCAAAACTTAATGGGTAGCGATGTTGAAGCAAGGCGAAGCTTTATTGAGCGCAACGCAAAATTCGTTGTTAACCTAGATGTATAAAACCGGAGTTATAAATGTCAGAATTTAATAGAGATAACACACTACCAAGAGATATTGTTGACGAAATGAAGGAAAGTTATCTCAATTACTCGATGTCGGTAATTGTGTCTAGGGCTCTACCAGATGTACGCGACGGCCTTAAGCCTGTGCACAGAAGAATATTATATGGAATGAGTGAATTGGGATCAAGTTGGAATAGGCCTTATAAAAAATCAGCTAGAATTGTGGGAGATGTGTTGGGTAAATACCACCCACATGGAGACAGCTCAGTTTATGACGCTCTGGTTAGGATGGCCCAAGAATTTTCAATGCGCTATGAGCTTGTAGATGGGCAGGGGAATTTTGGCTCCATAGATGGTGATAATGCTGCAGCGATGCGTTATACTGAATCTAGAATGACCAAACTTTCAAGTGAGATGCTTAAAGACCTAGAAAAAGAAACCGTAGAATGGGATCTCAATTTTGATGAAACATTAAAAGAGCCTAGCGTACTACCTTCTGCGGTTCCAACACTACTAGTGAATGGTTCTGAGGGGATAGCGGTAGGTATGGCAACAAAAATTCCACCTCACAACCTAACCGAGATTATTGATGGTCTAATCGCCTTAATAGATAACGAATCAATTGATACTAATGAATTAATGCAACACATAAAAGGACCAGACTTCCCAACCGCGGGTTTAATACTTGGAATGGATGGCCTAAAATCAGCCTACGAAACAGGCCGAGGAAAAATTAAAATGCGGGCCAGAGCACATATTGAAACCAATAAAAAAGGAAGAAACAGTATTGTCGTTACCGAGGTTCCCTACCAAACAAATAAAGCAGCGCTAGTTGAAAAGATTGCAGACCTAGTTCGTGACAAAAAAGTGGTAGGTATAAGCGACCTTAGGGATGAATCAGATAAAGATGGAATACGTGTAGTTGTGGAAACCAAAAGAGATGCCGTTCCTGAGGTGATATTAAACCAACTTTACAAACACACACAACTACAAGACACATTTGGAATAATACTATTAGCCCTTGTAGATGGAATTCCAAAAATAATGCCACTTAAAACAGTTTTAAATCATTTTATTGATTTTAGACACGAAGTAGTTGTTAGGCGAACCGAATTTGAATTAAAAGAGGCCGAGGGAAGAGCCCATATATTAGAGGGATTAAAAATTGCACTAGACAATATTGATGAGGTAATTAAGGTTATTAGGGGCAGTAAAGACCCCGCACAAGCCAAAGAAGGCCTTATGAATAGTTTTAATTTATCAGAAGCACAATCCCAAGCTATTCTTGATATGCGCCTTCAAAAACTTACTGGTTTAGAGGTTGATAAAGTGGTGGCCGAGTATAAAGAATTAATCCAAATTATTTCAAATTTAAAAAGCGTTCTAGAAAACAAAACAAAACGCATGAATATTATTAAAACAGAGCTACTTGAGATAAAAGATCAATACGGCGACGAGCGAAGAACAGAAATTATACCTGTGGATACAGATTTTTCTATGGAGGATATGATAGCCGAAGAAGAGGTTGTGCTTACAATAACCCACCAAGGTTATATAAAAAGAACAGCTTTAAATACGTATAGAACTCAACGTAGGGGTGGGCGTGGCGTTCAAGGAGCAATGAGCAAAGATGAAGATTTTGTAGAACATCTATTTATTGCTAACACACACAATTATATGCTTTTCTTTACTGATACGGGGAAGTGTTATTGGTTAAAAGTATATGATATACCCCAAGCAGGGCGCGCATCTAGAGGGCGAGCAATTGTAAACCTAATTGGCTGTAACCCGGAAGAAAGAGTTGAGGCCTTTGTTAGTGTTAAAGAATTTGATGATGACCATTACATTGTTATGGCAACAAGAAATGGTGTTATTAAAAAAACAGTGTTATCAGCATATGGAAAGCCAAGAAAAGGTGGAATATATGCCATTGAAATACGCGACGGTGATAAGCTTATTCAGGCGCGAGTTTCAAATGGAGAAAACGATATTTTACTAGGAACACATGAAGGCAAATCTATTCGTTTCTCAGAAAACGATGTGAGGGCAAGCGGAAGAAAAACAATGGGTGTTAAAGGGATTAAGCTAAGCTCAAAAGATGATTATGTTGTTGGAATGTTAATTGTAAAGCGCGAAGGCACAATCTTAGTTGCGACAGAAAAAGGATATGGAAAAAGGACAGAGGTTATTCAGTACCGCACCCAGACGCGCGCGGGTAAAGGTGTATTAACTATGAGGTGTACAGATAAAACCGGTAAGATGGTTAATATAATGGAGGTTGTTGACTCTGATGATTTGATAGTTATTACCGATTCGGGCGTATTAATGCGTCAACCGGTTGAGGCAATTCGTTCAATTGGGCGCGTAACACAGGGGGTGCGCCTTGTAAAATTAGATAAGGGTACTAATATCTCATCAATTACAAGAGTTATTAGCGAGGAAACAGCAACCCAAAAACAAGATAACAATCAAATATCTATCGAGACTGGGGAAGATGAATCAACACTCGATCCTAATTAATGAGTATTGAGAAAAATCTTCACCATATATTAAGTGAAATAGAAAAAACCAAAAGAGATAGCAACCGTACGCAATCTGTAACACTGGTTGCAGCTACCAAAACCCAGCCCTTTCATTTAATTAAAAACCTTTACTCGTTAGGTGTTTCTCATATTGGAGAAAATAGAATCCAAGAAGCTGTAAGTAAATTTGAATCTTTTGAAAATATGCCCAATATAACACGAAGATTTATTGGGCATCTTCAATCAAATAAAATAAACAAATTTATGAATCTGTTTGATACAATTGACTCCATAGACTCCTATAAATTGGCCAATAAAATCAACACCAAAGCTGAACGGTTAAAGAAACCGCTTATAGGTCTTATAGAAATCAATACCAGTGGAGATAAAAGTAAAAAAGGATTTAAACCTTTTTTAACTGATGAGATCATCGAGTGCTTACACCTTAGCCACCTAAACATAAACGGCCTAATGACACTTGGCCCCTATTCTCAAAACCCCACTGATACAAGAAGAGCGTTTGTGGATTTAAGAAAATTTCTTGACCAGGTTAATAAAGAAGTTGGTTCTGAAAAATTAACAGAATTATCGATGGGAATGAGCGGAGATTTTATTACTGCAATAGAAGAAGGAAGCACTATGGTTAGAGTAGGAACATCTTTATTTGGCGCTAGAGAATGAAGCCTTGTATATATTTTTGTTCTAAAAATATAGCGAGCCAAGTGGGGGTAAGTAGTGAATATATTTCACACAATCACGGAATCTACAATCACAATAAAAATGTTTATATATTTCCATTAACTAATAACAACACAACAATTAACCCCGAGGTTTTTATAAAAATAAAAAACGAGTTGAACCTCATAGATTTATTACTAGTTGATCGGATTTATAACGAGTTTGGAATAGTTAATGTTATTGATCATATTAATAGAACAGGTCAAAGTTTTTTACGCGGTAAAACACCCCATGGTGGACTACCTACATTTCCTGATGTATCTAAAATTTATAATAATAATGAGGGTAAGATATTCGCAAGCGTTGGCGAAAAAAAACCTATCAATATTAATACTATAGAAAATGTAATTTTATCTGAGCGGATTGCTTTAATTGCACCAGTTTGGCATTACATTGGTGTTAATATTAAGGGAGTTGGGATAGATAAAAACATCAGTTCAATTAATGCACTAACTAAATAATTCTTATTTATGAAATTAAAATTTTTATTTCCACTATTTCTAATAGCTTCTTGCGTGCAAAAAAATACAGCGATCGCTTATTTAAAAGGGATTGGATCAAACCCTATTGTGGGACATGCAAAATTTATTGAAACTAATGATTTTGTTGAGCTTATTGTTAATATAAATAATGCAGAACCCGGTGAACTAGCAATCCATATTCATGAAATTGGTGATTGCGCATCCTTGGATGGGTCTAGCGCAGGAGGACACTGGAACCCAACAGATGATAATCACGGCAAGTGGGGAACCCCACCGTTTCACAGTGGAGATATAGGAAACCTAATTATAAACGATGATGGTGTTGGCAAGCTAGTTCTTAAAGACAGATTCAAAAGGTGGTCAATAACCAACCCGGGGAAAAATAATATTCTTGGAAGGGCAATAATAGTCCACGCTGGGTCAGATGACATGCAATCACAGCCATCCGGAGCTGCAGGCAAGCGCATTGCTTGTGGCTCAATCAATTAAGATATGCAGAAACTTGATCCCCAACCATATGGTCTAAGCGCCAGGACAAACCTTGTTCGGATCGATAATTCTATAGGAATTGTCATTGATAGAAAATCTCGGATAATTATGAAAGATGGAGACAGAATTATAAAACAAGCTCACGCTATACAAATAAAAGAAAATAAACCTGTAATCCTTATCACCTCCGCTCCAGTTTGTAGCAAGACAAAACAATATTTATCTGCCAATAATATTTTAATAAATAGTCTATAAAAACTAAAAAATATTTTACCCGACTTTTAAACTAAACCAGGAATTTTTTTCTCAGAAAAGTCGTAATTTCTAATATTAATTTTAATGCATTTAGTTAACATTGATGTATAAAGATACTGATCCACAAGAAACCAGGGAATGGCTCGAGTCTATTGAAGATGCCTTAGAGGAACATGGAAATGAAAGAACACATTTCTTGCTTCAAACGCTTATAGCTTATGCTCAAACCAAAGGCGCCAGATTACCATTCAATACCAATACTCCATATTTAAACACAATACTGCCATCGGATCAATTAGAGTACCCCGGCGATCTTGATTTAGAACAAGCAATTACAGCGATTATTCGCTGGAATGCTATGGCAATGGTCACACGAGCCAACAAAGAAACCTCCGGAATTGGTGGTCATATTTCTACTTATGCATCTGCTGCTACGCTATATGAGGTTGCGTTTAATCACTTCTTTAAAGGGTTAGAACACCCTGATGGTCAAGATTTAATTTTCTTTCAAGGGCACGCTTCACCAGGAATATATTCTCGCGCTTTTCTTGAAGGGCGTCTTTCCTCAAAAAAGCTTGATAATTTTAGGCATGAACTATCAGATGGTGGGGGGCTGTCTTCATATCCCCATCCATATTTAATGCCTGATTTTTGGCAATTTGCAACAGTTTCAATGGGACTAGGGCCAATTATGGGGATTTATCAAGCAAGATTTATGCGGTATATGATTGACAGAGGATTTATAAAAGATACCGGAAGAAAGGTTTTTGTTTATACAGGAGATGGTGAAATGGATGAACCAGAGTCTCTAGGAGCTCTAACATTGGCATCCAGAGAAAACCTTGACAATCTGATGTTCGTTGTAAATTGTAATCTACAAAGATTAGATGGGCCTGTTCGTGGTAACTCAAAAGTGATTCAAGAGCTAGAGGGTGCGTTTAGAGGTGCGGGTTGGAATGTTATAAAAGTTATATGGGGTTCTGATTGGGATGAACTATTTCAAAAAGATGAAAATGGAAAACTTGTAAAAAGACTTAGTGGGTTAGTTGATGGAGACTTATTAAAATACACCGTCGAGGGTGGAGAATATTTTAGAAAAGAATTTTTTGGCAAGGATCCAGAACTGCTGGAAATGGTTAAAGATTTATCCAATGAGGACTTAGAACAAATGCTCGCAGGCGGGCACGACCCTATAAAAATGTATTCAGCCTATTATGAGGCAATGAATTGTGTGGGTAAACCCACTGTCATTTTAGCAAGAACAATCAAAGGCTATGGTCTTGGACAGGCCGGCGAAGGTAGAAACATAACCCACAATCAAAAAAAGCTTAATGAAAATGAATTGCTCTATTTTAGAGACAGATTTTCCATACCGCTAAGCGATAAAGATGCGGCTAATGCATCGTTTAAATCCTTTAATAAAAATTCAAAAGAATTTAAGTATATAAAAAATAAACGGGACAAACTTGGAGGTCCTGTGCCAATTAGATCAGATAAGTCAAAAAAACTTAAGATACCTGATATTAAAATATTTGATGAGCTACTAAAAGGAACAGGTGATCGAGAAATTTCTACCACAATGGCTTATGTGCGATTACTGACATTACTAACTAAAGATAAAAAAATTGGGAAACATATTGTACCCATTGTTCCAGATGAAGCAAGAACGTTTGGAATGGATCCCTTATTCAGACAATTGGGTATTTATTCCCACAAAGGACAGCTATATGATCCCGTGGATTCTGACCAATTCTTATATTATAAAGAGGTAAAAAATGGACAAATTTTAGAAGAGGGTATAAATGAAGCAGGTGCAATGTCATCCTTTTGTGCTGCAGCAACTAGCTATAGTAACCATGGAATCAAAATGATTCCGTTTTACATTTATTATTCTATGTTCGGATTTCAACGCGTTTGGGATCTTATTTGGGCTTCCGGAGATATGAGGGCACGTGGCTTTCTTTTAGGCGGAACAGCGGGCAGAACCACACTCAACGGGGAGGGTCTACAGCACCAAGATGGCCACAGTCATCTTGCAGCAGCAGCAACGCCAAATATAAAAGCATACGATGTTACCTATGGATATGAAATTGCAACTATCGTTCATCATGGATTAATTGAAATGTGCCAAGATGAAAAGGACGTTGTTTATTATTTAACACTTGAAAATGAAAACTACCAACACCCCGAAATTCCAAAAGGATCTGAGAGTGGAATTATAAAGGGTTTATATAAAATAAAAGAAACAAAAAATCCCGATATTCGTTTACTTGGAAGTGGCCCATTGATGGGTGAAACTTTTGCAGCAGCAGAGCTATTAAAGAAAGATTGGAAAATAGGCTGCAGTATTTGGAACGTAACAAGTTTTAGCGAGTTAAGGCGCAATGCTCAAGACGTAGAGCGCTGGAATATAATGCACCCAACAAGTAAAAATAAAAAAACATACCTTGATGAATGCTTAGGAGATAAATCTACCCCCGTAGTTGCGGTATCTGATTATGTTAAAATGGTTTCAGAACAAATCAGACCATATATACCAGCACCATACTATACTCTGGGTACCGATGGATTTGGTCGTAGCGATACTAGAGAAAATCTGCGACACTTCTTTGAAGTCGATAGATATTATATTACTTTATGTGCTATACGTTCATTAATTATAGATAAAAAATTAGATTCCTCAATAGCAGAGAAAGCAATTTTAAAATATAAAATTGACCCCAATAAACCCAACCCGCTTAGTTTATAAATGGCAAAATCATTAAAAGAAATTATCCTACCAGACCTTGGAGAAGGTATTGAGGGAGCAGAGGTCAGCGAGGTGTCTGTCGCTGTAGGAGATACGCTTAGCCAGGGTGACACAATAGTTGTTTTAGAATCTGATAAAGCATCAATGGAAATACCATCAGATGATGGTGGCGTTGTTAAAGAAGTGCTAGTTGCTATTGGAAAAGAGGTTAATGTAGGCGATCTATTAATCAAACTTGAAATAGAACAGTCTTCACCCTCAAAAGATAATAAAGAAGATAAAGTAGAAAGCACTACAGATGACCCAAGTGCCGCAGTGGTTGTGCAAACCACACAAACCAAACCAGAGCCCGCTCCACAGCCATCTATAGATGGTAAAATTTTCGCCTCTCCAGGGGTTCGTAGACTCGCAAGAGAACTTTCTATAAACCTACTACACATCACAGCTTCTGGGGATAAAGGTAGAATTACCAAAGAAGACCTTAATAATTACATCAAAATTCAAATGTCCAACCAGCTAGGCGTAGCCCAATCAATCAATAAAGATATTGATTATGCTCAATGGGGCGATATAGAAGAAATAAAATTAAGCAAAATAAAAAAGATTACAGGTAGACGTTTACAAGAAGCATGGCAGAGCATACCTCACGTAACGCAATTTGATGAAGCCGATATTACGGATTTAGATAGAACAAGACGCAAAATGAAAAAGGAATTAGAAAAAAAAGATATCAAAATAACATTCCTTCCTTTTTTAATGAAAGCTGTCGTTGAGGTTCTACAATCAATGCCTGAATTTAATAGCTCATTAAACCATACAAGCGAGACCCTTATAATAAAACAATATTATAATATTGGTATCGCAGTTGATACCCCTAACGGACTTATTGTACCAGTAATTAGAGATGTGGATAAGAAAACTATTTCAGATTTATCTATTGAGTTAGCAGATGTAAGCGATAGAGCTAGATCAAACACTCTTAAACCCAAAGACCTTTCAGGCGGTACTTTCACAATTTCCAGCCTAGGTGGAATTGGAGGAAAATATTTTACACCAATCATTAATCCTCCAGAGGTAGCAATTTTAGGAATATCAAAAAGCGTATGGGAAAATATATATAACCATGAATCCAAGTCTTCAGAGCCAAGGTATATTATGCCTTTTTCATTATCTTATGATCACCGTATAATTGATGGTGCAGCTGCAGCGAAGTTCACCAGCGCATTCAGTAAAATGATTGAAGGGCTTTCTTTTTAGAAAAATAATATGAGTAAAAACACACACACAGAAATTCTTGTAATAGGCGCAGGGCCAGGTGGGTATGCAGCAGCATTTCGAGCGGCTGACCTTGGGAAAAAAGTAACCCTAGTGGATCGTGATGAAGTTATGGGTGGTGTTTGTTTAAATAGGGGGTGTATACCCTCAAAAGCTTTATTGCATATAACAAAAGTAATGGATGAAGCAGCTTCGCTGTCTAAAGCGGGTGTAACATTTGGAAAACCTAAAATAGATATAGACACTATTCGTCAACATAAAGATAAAATTGTATCGCAATTGAATAATGGAATTGCAGGTATGGCTAAAGCAAGGAAGGTAGATTTTTTGCAAGGCAAGGCAACGTTTAAATCTAATTCAGAAGTAGAAGTAGCAAATGGAAAGAAAAAAGATGTGTTATCGTTTGACCAATGCATTGTTGCTGCTGGCTCATCCTCTTCTATGCTATCCAATATTCCTAAAAGTAAAAATATTCTTACCTCTAAAACTGCACTTGAATTGGAGAATATCCCAAAAACTATGCTTGTTGTTGGGGGTGGCGTCATTGGAGTTGAGCTTGGGCAGGTATATGCGATGCTTGGTTCCAAAGTATCATTGGTCGAATTTTTACCCAATATAATTCCCGGAGCAGATCAAGATATTGTTAAACCCCTTGAGCGTAAACTAAACAAACAATTTGATTCAATAATGCTCAACTCAAAGGTTGTTAATATTAAAGAATCTAAAAAGAATGCTCTTAGCGTTACGATTGAAAAAGAAAACAAATCCACGACTATGGAATATGAGAAAATTCTAATAGCTATTGGTAGAAAACCAAATACAGACCTTCTTAATTTAAAAGCAACAGACGTTACAATTAATGATCAGGGATTTATAAATGTTGATAATTATCAACGCACTAGCGTCAAAACAATTTTTGCCATAGGTGACATATCAGATAACCCAATGTTAGCGCATAAAGCAACCCACCAAGGAAAAGTTGCAGCTGAAGTCGCTTGCGGCGAACCCTCAATTTTTGATCCAAAAGCAATACCAAGCGTGGTTTATACAGATCCCGAAGTGGCATGGTGTGGGTTGACTGAAATACAAGCTAAAACCGATGATATACCTTATTCAAGAGCTGAATTTCCGTGGGCTGCAAGTGGAAGAGCTATAGCAATGGGGGCAAATCAAGGGAAGACGAAAATATTATTTGATCCCGATTCTAAACGCGTGCTAGGCGTTGGAATTGTAGGGCCATCAGCTGGTGATATTATTTCTGAAGGAATGTTAGCCATTGAAATGGGATCTGATGCTGAAGATATTTCACTAACCGTTCACCCCCATCCAACCGTTGGTGAAACCATTGGTTTAGCCTCTGAAGTTTTTGATGGCACCATAACTGATTTATATATACCTAAAAAGAAATAAATGCCCGAATCATTTAAACACATAAAATCCTCAGGGGGTATTGAAGAGTACCAGCTAAAATCAAACGGTCTAAAAGTATTGATGCTGCAAGACAGTTCCACACCGGTCGCAACATTTATGGTTACTTATCATGTTGGTTCAAGAAATGAAGCGATTGGATATACTGGATCTACGCACTTACTTGAACATCTAATGTTTAAGGGTTCGCGTAATTATAACAAAGAAAAAGGAACAGCAATTTGGGATGAGCTTCAAAATATTGGTGCTCAAATAAATGCAACAACCTGGAACGATAGAACAAATTATTTTGAGGTTGTTCCTAGTCAATATTTAGAAAAAGCAATTTCTATTGAAGCCGACCGTATGCGATATTCATTCTTAAGGGATGAGGACAGACAACCAGAAATGACTGTGGTAAGAAACGAATATGAGCGAGGTGAAAATAGCCCCTTTGATGTTTTAGATAAAAATATATGGGCTACGGCTTATCAGGCCCACCCCTATCATCATTCTACAATTGGTTGGCGCTCAGATATTGAAAATGTTTCTACCGAAAGGCTTAAGGATTTTTATAATATTTATTATTGGCCAAATAATGCCACCGCAACCGTTATTGGAGATTTTAATGTTGACAGCACTCTATCACTAATCGAAAAATATTTTGGGGAGCATAGTAAAAGCGAACATGAAATACCAAAAGTTTATACAGAAGAACCCCAGCAAGAAGGCCCAAGGCGCATCGTAGTAAAACGCACAGGACAGGCAGGCATTACAGCTGTTGCTCACAAAACACCACATGGATTGCACAATGACATACACGCTATTCATCTTTTAGGAAAAATATTATGCGATGGCAAGTCTAGTCGACTTTATCAAAAGATTGTAGATCAGGGTCTTGCCACATCGTTATTTATGTATGATTTTCCATTTAAAGATAATGGCTTATTTATAACATACGCATTCTTAACCCCAGAAGTATCCAATCAAAAAGTAGAAGAAATTATTCTTGATGAGTACAATGATATTATTAATAATGGCGTTGACCAAGAAGAGCTTAACCGGGCCATTGCTAAAACTCGCGCCACAGTAGCGTTTAGTAGAGACGGATCATATGCGGTCGCAAGCGCGTTAAATGAGGCAATAGCGATTGGAGATTGGGAGTTTTATACAAATTTTCTTGATAATATTGAAGCCGTATCCACCGAGAACATTCAATTGGCTGCTAAGCAATATCTCATTGAAGACCAGAGCACCGTAGGTTGGTTTATTCCAAAATAATCATTAATGAAATTTATAGATTCTGTAGAAATAGATAAACCACTTGATGGCTTAACGACTTATGTTATCCCAACAAAAGTTAAAGATGTGGTAACCATAGCTGGTAGCTTTTTAGGCGGCACTGTTCATAGTCTAAATCAAAACAACAGGATTCCCTCTATTACAGCATCAATGCTTGATAAAGGCACAAAAGATAAATCGAAATATGAAATTAGAAATACACTAGAATCACTTGGCGCTGAAATACGTTTTGTTGCTTCAAAGCATCATATCAATTTTACAGCTCACTGTTTACATAAAGACCTCCCTGTTGTTATTAATCTATTAGTTGAGCAATTGCGAGCGCCAAACTTTTCTGATGAAGAGCTTGAGTTATTAAAAAAACAAGTTATAGGTAATCTAGAGCGTTCAAAAGAAGATACAAAAAAACAAGCCCACATTAAATTATTAAGCAATTTATTTCCTTCTGAGCACCCAAACCATGCAAACACAATTGACGAATCTATAAATTTTGTAAAAAATATAAATACTAATGACATTGCTGATTTTTATCAAAAAAGCTACGGCATAGGCTCTATGAATATTGTAGCAGCTGGAGATGTGTCATCATCTCAATTAAATAATTTATTGACAAAAGACTTAAAGGGATGGAATAAACAGGATGTAAAGATTATTAATAAAGATATAACAGCACATGAAAGGCGTCAGTCTACTGATCATATTAACATCAAAGATAAAACAAGTTCTGATATATATATTGCCCAATCAATTAACGTCACAGATGATAATCCTATATATTTAGAGCTTATGATGGGAATATATATTCTTGGTGGAAATTTTTCAGCAAGACTAATGCAAACCGTTCGAGATCAGCAAGGATTAACTTATGGAATAGGATCAGGTATAAGCGGATGTAGCTATGGAATAAATGGCTATTGGTATACATGGGGTACTTTTGCTCCAGATATAATTGATAAGGGCATTAAATCAACTGAACATCAAATTGAAAATTGGTTTGAAAATGGAATAACCGATAAAGAACTAGAAGCAAAAAAAACGACTATAAATGGATTATTCAATGTTTCACTTGATACAACATCGGGTTTAGTCGATAAAGTACTAACAAATGCAGAAAAAAGAAGAGATATTAGTTATTTAGATGAATACCAAGAGCTGATAAAAGGATTAGAAAAGAATAAGATAAATGATTCTATCCAATCCAATATTGACACCAACCTACTATCAGTAACCATAGCAGGAAGCTAAACTTGAGAGTAATCTTAATATGCGCAACCACATTAGATGGTTTTATTGCAAGAGATAGTAACGAAATAACGAAATGGACAAAAGATTTAAGATTATTTAAAAAACAAACAATAGGCAGCACAGTAATAGTTGGATCAAAGACGTATAAGACTATTCAAAAGGAATTAAAGAACAGAAATATAGTAGTAATAAATAGAAATTCAGATCCAACTAGAATATTAAACAAACTAAAAGAAACTGAAGATAAATGTTTTGTAGCTGGGGGCGGAAAAACAAATTTAAAATTTATCAAATATATAACTGATCTTTATTTAACACCTCATCCATTAATATTTGGTGATGGGGTAGGTTTGTTTGATAAGGCTAAAATAAAATTAAATATAGAGTTAAAAAAAACTATCAAGGTTAAGGGTGTAGATAATTTAATTCAATACCAGTATATAGTTAATAATATACAGAATCCAGAATATTAGTGTTATAAGAGATAAGTAAATCGGATTGTCGGATTTATTATATATATAACCAGAATAATGAATAAAATAAATATTAAATCAATTGAAATCTAATAAATAAACTGCATAATTATTGCAATTATAGCACTTGTTCAGTAGTTTAATAAGATGTTTGTAATTAATATTAAGTTTGTATAGTCTGATTAAATATCAATTATCAAAAAAGTAAAGATACTTACTAATATTTTAAATTTTTTTTTCTACAAAGATTAGATTAAGAATCTAAAGTTTAATTCAAAACAATGATGAATTGATAAAATATCATAACATTTGTACTAGTGTCTAAAGTTTAAAATACTAATTTAATAAATGTTGTTTAATATACATAAATAAGCTTCCTAAAAATATATTAAGCTCATAAATACACTATTATGATTATAAAAAGAATTCAACGATTATAGTGTTGATTGCCTTACAAAACGATTAATAATCGGTAATTATGACCTATTTATTGATTTTTTATAATATTTTTAAATATTTTTATGATTTTTAACAATAATTATAAATTTATGCAGTTTTTTGATCATTAAACTGAATAGTTAATGATATTTTTATAAATTTTTACAGATTTAGGGTGAAATTAGATTAATTATTACATAAATATGGACATTATGTATAGTATATAAACGTATATTTATGCTTATTTATGTTGCAGTTCACGAAGATCTTTTAGCCTTAACAATCGCAGCTTTAATTTTTCCCCGCATTACCTTGTCTTCTAGTGCATTTATTTCGTCCATATTTCCATCGATCCCATCAGCGATTAGTTTTTTCATTATCTCATCTTGATTTATACTTTCAGATTCTTTTGTTTGTTCGTCTTTTGTTGATGGCTCAGAAGATTCCCCTGCTTCAGGCATAGCCGGTCTTTCTGCTGTACCTTTATTGATTTT
>CERS01090275.1_pt1 | contig 19530 bp, 17 predicted proteins | sample 356251 | NCBI WGS metagenome assembly CERS01 (sample SAMEA2621020, study PRJEB7988) | marine metagenome | isolation source: saline water (ENVO:00002010), including
CAGGTAATAAACAGTTTGAGGATAAATTGAAGAAAATAACCTTGGCTTACAGCCATTTAAAATTAATAATGGTTAAAAAATAAATAATTATGACAAATTTAAGTGAACTTACTCCCGACATAAAAATTTCAGTTAATCAAATCTTTGGAATAGACACTGATATGAAAATAGATGGATTTTCAAAAAAAAGTGAGTACGTACCTGAAATTGATAGTAGCTATAAATTTGATCGGGATACTACTCTTGCTATTATTTCTGGTTTCGCATTTAATAAAAGAGTTTTAATTCAAGGTTATCACGGAACTGGAAAATCAACTCATATCGAACAAGTGGCTGCAAGATTAAATTGGCCATGTATTAGAGTAAATTTGGACAGCCATATCAGTAGAATTGATTTAATTGGAAAAGACGCAATTGTAATTAAAAATAATAAACAAGTTACAGAATTTAAAGAGGGTATACTTCCCTGGTCAATACAAAATCCTGCGGCTTTAGTTTTTGATGAATATGATGCCGGAAGACCAGATGTTATGTTTGTTATTCAAAGGGTTCTTGAAAAAGAAGGAAGTTTTACTTTGCTAGATCAAAACAAAGTTTTAAAACAACATCCTTTTTTTAGATTATTTGCTACAACAAATACGATTGGTTTAGGAGATACTACAGGCCTATATCAAGGAACTCAGCAAATAAACCAGGGACAATTAGATAGATGGAATATTATAACTACTTTAAATTATTTACCATTCAATAAAGAATTAGAAATTGTTCTAGCTAAATCAAAAAAATTTAACACGAAAGAAGGAAAAGAAACTGTATCAAATATGATTAAAGTTGCAGATCTTAGTAGAAAGGGATTTGTTAATGGCGATATTTCAACAGTTATGAGTCCCAGAACTGTAATTCATTGGGCAGAAAATTCTGAAATCTTTAAAGATGTTGGATATGCATTTAGAGTAACTTTTTTAAATAAATGTGATGACTTAGAAAAAAGTATAATTGCTGAATACTATCAAAGATGTTTTGGTGAAGATTTACCTGAATCTTCTGTTAATATCAAAATTTAATTTAAATAATGGATGATCAAGAACTTTTAAAAGAAAGATTTAAATCTGCTGTTTCATCAGCGGTTAAAGCAATATCTGAAAACTTTGATATAGAAATTAAATTTGGTAACAACTTAAATACCAAAAAAAATCATTTAAATTTACCAGAAATAGCAACCTTAAAAAAAATACAAGATTTTACAAATCTAAGAGCGTTTGCAGATTCTGAAGCTTTAAAGCTAAAATACACAAATAAAAAGATATATTTAGAAAATGAACCAGTAGGAGCAATAGCAAAAAATTTATATTCGATAGCAGAAAAAATAAGATATGAAAAAATTGGAGCTGATAAACTAAAAGGTGTCAAAAAAAATATTACTAAATGCTATGAAGATAAGTTTAAAAATAAAAAAATTGAAGAGATAAAAAATGAATCTGATGTTGAAATATCAGAAGCTTTTGAACTTTATTTAAGAAGTCACTTTTTCAAAATTAAACAAAATGATGCAACTAAGAAAATCCTAAGCTATTGGGAGGATTATTTTAATAAAAATCTCAAAAATCAACTAAAAGAATTGGATAATTGCGTTAAAAATCAAGGCAAATTTAATAAATTAATTGCTGATTTAATAAATAAATTTGATTTTGAAGATCCAAACTCTAAAGAACAAGAAAAGAAAGAAACCACAGAAGATAATTCTTCATCGTCGGATAACAATGATGATGAGAATGACTCAGTAAACAAGCAGGAAAGCGAAAGTAGTGAATCTGACCTTAATATTCTTGAAAGTGGTTATGAGTCATTTAGTGAAAATGAAGAAGTTAAAGAAAAAGAACAAAAAGAAACTGCCGGTAACCAAAGTTTATTAGCAAAGAACCAGAAAAGCTCTTCAAAAGCAAAATATAAAATATTTACCAATGAATATGATGAAACAAAAAATGCTGAGGATCTTGAAAGTGAAGATGAAATAAATAGATTAAGAAAAAATCTAGATCAACAGCTAACAAATTTACAAAGTATAGTTGCCAAACTTGCAAATAAATTACAAAGACAACTGCTTGCTAAACAAAACAGATCATGGGATTTTGATTTAGAAGAAGGAATGTTAGATGCTTCTAAATTATCAAGAATAATTATAAATCCTTTTCACTCGCTATCTTACAAAATGGAAAAGGAAACAGAATTTAAAGATACCATCGTTACACTTCTAATTGATAATTCCGGTTCAATGAGAGGCAGACCAATATCAGTTGCTGCAATATGTGCAGATATTTTATCTAGAACACTTGAAAGATGCTCTGTAAAAGTCGAAATTTTAGGATTTACAACAAAAAACTGGAAAGGTGGAAAAAGTAGAGAAAAATGGAATTTGGAAAGCAAACCTTTAAATCCAGGCAGACTAAATGACTTAAGACATATAGTTTATAAATCAGCTGATAAACCTTGGAGACAGTCTAAAAAAAATCTTGGATTAATGCTTAAAGAAGGTTTGTTAAAAGAAAATATTGACGGTGAAGCATTACTATGGGCTTTTAAAAGAATTATGGCGAGAAAAGAAGAAAGAAAAATACTTATGGTTATCTCAGATGGTGCACCTGTTGATGATTCTACTTTATCTGTAAATTCAGGAGATTATTTAGAAAAACATTTAAAACAAACTGTTAAATGGATAGAAGAAACTTCAAATATAGAAATTCTAGCTATTGGAATAGGACATGACGTTACTAGATATTATAACAAAGCTATCAAGATAGCAGACGTGCAAGAACTAGGAGATGTTATGATCAATCAATTAGCAAAACTTTTTTCTGAAAAAAATAAAAAAACTATACACTAATTTTTTTTTCTTTATCTGAAATTTCTTTAATACGTGAAAGCAATAATCTAAAAGGTATCAACATTATTAAGGCTACAAATATTTTTACCATTAAGTCTCCAAAAGCTAAGGTCAACCAATTTACATCAGTTCCGTAAAATGAAATAAAAAAAAATAAAAATGTATCAATTGATGATCCAATCAATGAAGACAACAAAGGAGCTATGAACCATGCTTCTTTTCTTAATTTATCAAAAATATTAACGTCTATTAGTTGTGCAGCAAGAAATGCGATACCTGATCCAAAGGCAATTCTTATAGAAATTAAATCTGAAAAATTTGTTGAGAAAAAAAATGTTAAAAATACCCCGAGTCCAAAACCTACATAAACAATTTTTTTTGCGAAATCTTTGCCGTTACTTCTATTTGCCAAATCAGTTATTAAAAAAGCTACAGGGTAACTAAAAGCACCATAGGTTAACAAGTTTTGCAGACCAGCATAATTTACCGGAAATTGTACTAAATAATTAGATATAGCAACTATCGATCCCATTAGAAAAGCCAATATAAAGAAAAAACGATTTTCTTTTACAATCATTAAAAAATTAAGCTTTTGAGATTATTTTATTTTTAAGTTTTTTTGCTTTAAGAGATAACTTAAAGGATTTTGCACTTTTTAGAAAAAAGTCTAATCCACCTTTGTAGTCTACCGTTCTTAATGCAGAATTACTTACATTGAGCCTAACGTTTCTCTTCAAAATATCACTTTTAAAGGTTACGTTTTTTAGATTAGGAAAAAATTTTCTTTTTTGCTTATTATTTGCATGACTAACCTTATGGCCTTTTAAAGGGGACTTGCCTGTAAGTTCACATTTTTTTGACATTGGTAATTCCTAAAGAGTATATAGATGTAGAGCGAAATGGAATCAAGTTAATATATTGACAACATTCACATTGAGGAATAGTTATATTTAAAGATTTTCAAATGGAAGTATATTTACCTATTGCAGAAGTACAAATAAACGTTTTGTTGATACTTTTTGTTAGTTTTATTATAGGTTTTTTGTCTGGTTTATTTGGTGTAGGAGGAGGCTTCCTTATGACACCATTTTTAATTTTTATGGGAATACCTCCTGCAGTAGCTGTGGCTAATGAAGCAAATAATATACTTGCATCCTCTACATCTGGAACTTTGACTCATTGGTTTAAAAAAACAATGGACCTTAAAATGGGATGGATGATTATCAGTGGAGGATTAATTGGAACTGCTTTTGGAATGATTACTTTTGGTTATTTTAAAGGAATAAATAAAATCGATATAGTTATTACACTGGCCTATATGTACGTCCTAGCAATCGTAGGAAGCTTTATGCTTAGAGATGGAATTATGGAAATCGATAGAATTAAAAAAAAAGTAATAATTAAAAAAAAACTACATACTCATTATTGGATACACGGACTTCCATTTAGAACGAGATTCAAAACATCAAAAGTTTATGAAAGTGCTTTAGTTCCAATTATTTTGGGTATTGTCGTTGGATTTATTGCTGCGATTATGGGTGTTGGAGGAGCATTTCTGATGGTTCCTGCAATGATATATTTGATTGGTATGCCAACAAAATTAGTGCCAGGCACCTCTTTATTTGTAACAATATTTGTAACTGGATTTGTAGTTGTTTCACATGCATTCGCTTACAACACAATTGATTTAGTGCTTGTTTTAATATTGATATCTGGTTCTATTGCAGGCGTACATGCTGGTCAAAAAGCTGGGCAACGTCTTCAAGGTTCTGAACTAAAAACTTTACTCGCTTTACTAATGCTTTCAGTGGGAGTTTTAATGGCTTATGATACTTTTTTTAGAGAAGGAAAACCTAGTATAAGAATTCCAACTGATAAGATTGTTGAAATAAGTGAATTTGGAAATACAATTTTTAATTTATCAAACAATTATCCAATTGTTTACGGTGTATCATCAATTTTCTTAGCTTTAGTTGCTGGAGTAGGAATATCATTCATCAGAAGGCAAATCAGTAAATGGAGATCTGAAAGAATGAATAAGCCAGCAATGTATTAATGACGGTAACTTTAACTTTAGCTTTTTTAGCAGGATTAATAAGTTTTCTATCACCTTGCGTTTTGCCATTAATACCTGGATATATATCTTATATTTCAGGTACATCATTTGATCAAATAAAAGAGGCAAAGAAAAACTATATTATTTTAAAAACTATTTTTTTTACACTAGGTTTCTCTTTTGTTTTTATTTCATTAGGTTCAACAGCTTCATTACTTGGAAAATTTTTTTTAATTAATTCTGAAATTTTTAGAATTTTAGCTGGCGTTATTATTATATTTTTTTCATTACAATTAATAGGAATTATTAATTTTAATTTTCTAAACAAAGATATAAGAATTTTCACTAATAAATATAGTGATAGTATAACCTTTCCATTGATTGTGGGCGCAGCGTTTGGATTTGGTTGGACACCATGTATAGGTCCTATTCTTGGATCTATTTTAACACTAGCAGCAATAGAAGAAAATATTAGCAGAAGTATTTTATTGTTATCATTTTATTCTTTAGGTTTGGCAGTACCTTTTATAATTTCTGGTATTTTGATAGATAAATTTTTATTATTTTCAAAAAATTTTAAAAAATATATATCTATGATAACAAAGATTGGTGGCATTGTTTTATTATTAACTGGGATTGCAATCTTAACTAATCAATTACAAGTTTTAGGTTTTTTTATATTTGAATATTTTCCATCTTTAGGGAAAATTGGTTAGTTAAATATCTTTGCCAACCACACTTTTTATACTTTGAAACCCCTCGCTTTTAAGAATTTGAATTAATTCTTTTTTAATTTCTTTAGCTGCTGATGGCCCTTTATAAACAAAACCAGTATAAAGTTGTAATAATGATGCCCCAGCTGCAATCTTTTCATAGGCTGATTTACCTGAATTAATTCCTCCAACGCCAATTATTGGAATTCTACCAGCAAGTATTTTATAAAATTTTTTTATCATAGCAGTAGATATTTCCTGAAGGGGCTCTCCTGAAAGTCCACCAACTTCTTGTTTATCTGTGCTAATTAAATTATTTCTATTAGTATTAGTAGTATTTGTAAGTATTATTGCCGAAATATCATTTTCTATTGCTGCTTCAACTATTTCAGCTATGTTATTATCTTTAATATCTGGTGATACCTTTAATAATAACGGAACGCTAGTATTTTTATCTTTTTTTATTTGATTAAGCGTAGATAAGAGATCTTTGAGTTTTTTTTGATCATGATAACCTCTTAAACCTTCTGTATTTGGTGAAGAAATATTTATAGTAATATAGTCTGCAATATCAAAAAAGCTTTTTAACCCTAAACAAAAATCATTTTTTTGGTCTTTTGTTTCTTTATTTGGCCCAATATTAATTCCTAGAATTCCATTTTTACCATTTGATTTAATTCTTTTTTTAATTATCTCAATTCCATCATTGTTAAAGCCCAGTCTGTTTATTAAAGCCTGATCATCTTCTAACCTAAATATTCTTGGTTTGGGGTTTCCAAATTGTTTTAAAGGAGTAACAGTTCCAATTTCTACAAACCCAAAACCTAACCTTAATAATGAGTTATAAACTTCGGCACTCTTATCAAAACCAGCTGCCATGCCTATTGGGTTAGGAAATTTTTTTCCTAATAACTCAACTTCTAACATTTTCTCATCTTCAACCTCGAACATTTTGCCTGGAAACGGATTAAGTTTAAGTGATTTAATAGCTAAATCATGAGCATTTTCAGGATCTAGGTTAAATAATAAAGGTCTTAAAACAGAAAACATTATTTAATGTATTTATTAATTAATTGAATACTTTCTTTTATACCAAAAAAACTTATAAAAAATCCCATTCTAGGGCCGTCTTGATCTCCAAAAACTATCTCGTAAATTGCCTTAAACCATTCTCTTAGATTTTCTGCATATCCATTATCTTTACCCACAGAGTAAACAATAGTTTGTATTGCTTCTGGATCCATTTGTTCTTTGCAATCTTTTAATCTTTGCACTAAATCTTCTAAAGCTTTTTTTTCTTTAACATTAGGTTTTCTATATTTTTTATTTGGCTTAACCACATCTTCAAAATACTTTAATGCATACTCTACTAAACTATCTAATATAGGATGTTCTGAAACCTTAATATCTTTTTTGTATTTTTTAATAAACTTCCATAATACATCTTTATCAGTAGCATTACTTGTTCCTACTAAATTTAATAAAACTGAAAAAGGCATTATAGATTTTTCTTTCGGTGGGTTTCCGTTATGGATGTGCCAAACTGGGTTTAAAATTTTTTGTTTATCATTTTGTTCACTAAATTTGTCTATGTTCATTAAATATTCATCAACTGCTTTTGGAACTACATCTGCATAAAGTTTTTTTGCTCTCTTTGGATTCTGATACATGTAAAGAGATAAGCTTTCAGGAGAAGCATAATTTAACCACTGCTCAATGGTTATTCCATTGCCTTTCGATTTAGAAATTTTTTCACCTTTCTCATCCAAAAACATTTCATAAGCGAAACCATTTGGTTCTTTTTTTCCTAATGTTTGACAAATTTTGCTTGAAAGAATAGCACTTTCAATTAAATCTTTTCCGTACATTTCATAATCAACATCGAATGTATACCATCTCATAGCCCAATCCACTTTCCACTGCAATTTACATTTACCATTAATTATTTCTGTTTCTATTTTTTCGTTACCATTTTTGTAGATAATTTTTCCTTCATTTTTTTTTATTTCAATGATTGGAACTTCCAAAACTTTACCGGTTGTTGGGCATATGGGTAAAAATGGACTATAAGTTTTTTGTCTCTCTTTTCCAAGAGTTGGCAATATAATATCTAATATCTTGTCATATTTTTCTAGAACAAGAAGCAGTGTATCATTAAAATGTCCTTTCTGATAAGTATCTGTTGAACTTTTAAAAGTGTAATTAAATTTAAATTTATTTAAAAAACTTTTTAGCATCTCGTTATTGTGCTCACCAAAACTTTTAAATTTTTTAAAAGGATCAGGTACATTTGTAAGAGGCTTGTGTAAATTTTTTTCTAAGATATCTTTATTTGGAATATTTTCAGGTATCTTTCTAAGTCCATCCATATCGTCTGAAAAAGTAATAATTTCTGTTGGAATATCAGTAATTTGTTTAATTGCATTTACCATCATGGTAGTTCTTACTACTTCGCCAAAAGTACCTATATGAGGCAAACCGCTAGGTCCATAACCTGTCTGTAATGTAATTTTTTGTTTTTTCTCATAAATTTTTTGTCTTTCTTTAATGAGTTTTCGTGCCTCAACAAAAGGCCAGGCATTGGTTGCTTGAATTATTGATTTATCAATCACGATATAAAAGATTTATTAAATTTTATTAGTAAAATACAGATATATTAAGTTCTAATTATGTTGAATTTTAAATATATTGAAATAACCTCCGACATCAAAAATGAGTAATAACAAAACTGTTTTTTTCGCGATTGGTGTGCTTTTAATAATATTGGGAGCATTCATGCTTATACCATTTTTTATACAATTTATATACAATGAGAAAAATAGCATTTTTCTCTCATCAGCATCGGTGACGGTATTCATCGGAATACTTTTGGTTTTAACTAATCTTGAAGAAAACAGAAAACTAAATTTACAACAAGCTTTTTTATTAACAACTTTATCATGGTTAAGTATTGCTTTTTTTGGTTGTATACCTTTTGTGCTGTCTGATCTTAATCTTTCATTCGTTGATTCATTTTTTGAAAGTATGTCAGGAATCACAACAACTGGATCAACAGTTATTTCGAGCTTGGATAATTCACCAAAAAGTATTTTGATTTGGAGAGCTATTTTGCAATGGCTGGGTGGAATAGGAGTAATTGTAATGGCAATCACAATATTACCTCTTTTAAATATCGGTGGTATGCAATTATTTAGAATGGAAAGTTCTGATACAACAGAAAAAATTTTACCAAAAACAAGAGAAATAACTATGATCATTTCAATTATTTATCTTGTGCTGACTTTAACTTGTGCCTTGGCCTACTGGTCTGTTGGAATGAATATATTTGATAGTATTGCACATTCTATGACTACAATAGCTACCGGAGGTTTTTCTACATATAGTAGCTCCATTGGTCATTTCAAAAATCCAAATATCGAAATTGTTTCAATAATTTTTATAATTTTGGGAAGCACACCGTTTATTGCATATTTAAAATTTGTAAAAGGCAATAAAACAATTTTTTTTAAAGATGTTCAAATAAGAGGATTGATTTACGTTTTGATTTTTTCAGTTCTGATAATGTTTTTTTATCTAATCTTTACAAATAGAGAATTTAGTATTTTAGAAAATTTAAGAATTTCTACTTTTAACGTTGTGTCAATTTTATCTGGTACGGGATATGTTACCTCCAACTTTAGTACGTGGGGAAAATTCCCCTTGATATTTTTTCTTTTTTTAATGTTTTTAGGTGGCTGCGCTGGATCTACTACTTGTGGAATAAAAATTTTTAGATTTCAAATACTCGGAAGATTCGTTGTTAACCAAATTAAAAAATTAGTTTACCCTCATGGAGTATTTTCTATAAAATATAATAATGAAAAAATCAGCAATTCATTTGTTTACTCAATCATAACTTTCGTTTTCTTATATTTTCTTATATTTTTTATTTTAGCGACTCTTCTATCAATAAACGGTTTAGATTTTGTGACCGCAATATCTGGTGCGGCTTCTGCAATATCAAATGTTGGTCCTGGACTTGGTGATATAATTGGCCCAAATGGCAATTTTAGTAATCTACCTAATTTTTCTAAATTAAGTTTGAGTTTGGGAATGCTTCTTGGTAGGCTTGAGCTGTTTGCAGTTTTAGTTTTATTCTTTCCGTCTTTTTGGAAAAATTAAAAATTTGGAATGATTTATGGAAATATATAAAAAACAAACATTGTCGGAAACTTTTTCTATTTATTTTGATAAAAGAATGCTCAGAATTTTACTTCTTGGAGCAATAAGTGGATTTCCATGGGTATTGATAGCAAGTAGTTTAAGTCTGTGGTTAAAAGAAGAGGGATTAAGCAGATCTACTATTGGATGGGCAGGATTAATTTTTGTTGTTTTTGGTTGGAATTGGGTTTGGTCACCTTTAGTAGATCGAATTAAAATCCCATTTTTAACAAACAAAATAGGGCACAGAAGATCATGGATAGTCCTAATGCAAATTGTAATTCTACTGAGTTTAGTAGCATGGAGTTTTATTAACCCAACTCAAAATTTAGCTTTATTGATCTCAGTGGGTTTAATTATTTCTATAGCTTCAGCAACACAAGATATTACTGTTGATGCATTAAGAATAGAACAATTCAGTGAAAATGAGGGAAAATCGATGGCGGCTGGTGCTGCAATGGCAGTAGTTGGTTGGTGGACAGGATATAAACTTGGTGGTGCAATAGCTTTGTTAACAGCTGAATATTTTCAAAATGTAGGTATAGAAAATTATTGGCAAGCAACCTTTTTAGTTTTGGGTGTTTTAATAATTTTGATGAATATAGGTTTAATGTTTGTTCATGAACCAATTGAAACGGATAGACAATTAAAACAAAAAGAAACTGACCAAATGATAAAAAGTAAACTAGGATCAAGTAATATTATAACTAGTTTTATTGCCTGGATAACTGGAACAGTCAGTGGACCCATAATTAGTTTCTTTAAAAAGAATGGATTTGCTATTGCGGTTGGAATTTTAGGTTTTGTATTCTTATTCAAGATAGGAGAAGCTTTTCTGGGACGTATGTCCATTGTTTTTTATAAAGAAATTGGTTTTTCCAAAGGACAAATTGCAATTTATTCAAAAACTTTAGGTTGGATAACTACAGTTATTTTTACTTTGCTAGGCGGAATATTTGCAATGAGATCAGGAACCGTAAGAACAATGTTTATTGCAGGAATATTTATGGCTTTGACAAACCTGCTTTTTGCAGTTTTATATTGGACAGGTAAATCTGAGTGGTTATTTGCATTTGCTGTAATAGCTGATGATATTACCGCTGCATTTGCAACTGTAGCTTTTGTTGCCTTTATATCTTTGTTAGTTGATAGGACATATACAGCTACTCATTATGCATTGCTTGCATCTGTAGGAACTCTAGGGAGAACGACTCTTGCTTCATCTTCGGGAGCGCTAGTTGATTGGTTAAACGGAGACTGGGGTATATTTTTTATAATGACTGCAATCATGGTAATACCTTCTTTAATTTGTCTATGGTTCATTCGAAATAAACTAAAACTCAGTGAGAAATAATTTATCTTTTTTAAAAGTATATAAAAAAAAAAATATAAAATCAGAAGTTGTTACTCAACTTCTATATGGAGATAACTTTAAAAAATTAAATAAAACTAAATCATGGGTAAAAATAAAAAATGATTCAGATAACTATGTTGGATATATAAAGTTTAATAAATTTCCCCAAAATTGTCTTAATACCCATAAAATTTTTTCTCTATCTGCTAATTTATATACTAAGCCTAACATCAAATATAAAATAAAAAAAAAACTGAGTTTTGGTTCGAAAATAAAAGTAACAAAAAAAGAAAAAATATTTTTTAAATTCGAAAATTTATGGATTAAAAAAAAAGATTTAAAAGAAATTAATTTTAAAACAAAAGATTATTTTAAATATATAAGAAAATTTATTAATGTTAAGTACAAATGGGGAGGTAAGCATTTTACTGGCATAGATTGTTCTGGGCTTATACAAATATTTTTTAATTTTAATAATAAATTTTGTCCAAGAGACACAAAAGATCAGGTAAGATATTTTAAAAAAAAAATTAAATTAAAAAATATTAGGAAAAATGATTTGATTTTTTGGAAAGGCCATGTCGCTATTGCGATTTCAAAACATGACCTAATCCATGCTTATGGACCATTAAAAAAAACAATCCAAATGCCCATTAAAAAAACTATCGATAGAATTTACAAATCAGCTGGTTTAAAAGTAATAGGCATTAGAAGAGTTTGCTAATTACTGGTTCATGTACCATATTACGGCAGCAGCAGCTACAATCCACATCATAATAATCTCCTTTGAATTAATTAACTTACGAATCACTACAATTATATAGAAAAATGTTTACTTTGAATATCAATTATTGGTTTAATATTATAATTTGTTATTAAACATACATTCCAAAATGAAAAAAATATTTATATCAATTTTACTGAATTTAATCTTCTTTAGCACTGCACTTTCTGAAGAATTTTATTTTAAAAATTGTGTAATAAGTAATGCTGTAATAGGTAATTACATAATTGATGTTGAAAAAAAAATTATCAAAGTAGAATTAAAAGCTTTGAATGGTAAAACTCAAAATTTTACAGATAAAATTAAAAAAATTGAAAAAAATAAAATAATTAGTGAAAAAATCAAAAGTGAAAAAGGGAAAGATTTTTACTACCAATATTTTTTGGATACAAAATCTAAATCAGTAATTAAATTACAATACAAAAAGGAAAGTGGTGTTGATATATCAGTGTTTAATTTATTTGAAAAAAGAGAGAGTTTTTGTAAAGAAATAAAGGCAGGCTGGAACAAGAAAAAAATAGAAAGCGCACAGATTAGCAAGGAACAAGAAAAAATTTCTAAAGAACAGGAAAAATTAAAAAAGGAACAGAGTAAGCTAAGTAATTGTGAGGGAAGTGATTATAAATTATGGAATAATTGTAAAGGTTCTTACAAATCTAAAACAGGACATAAATATACTGGATTATTTATGAAAGGATTAATTATAGAAGGAATTTCTTTATATCCCGGAGGAGCAAAATATGTCGGTGCTTTTAAAAATTTTGAACCTGATGGATACGGAACTTTTGTCTGGCAAAATGGAGATAAATATTTTGGGGAATGGAAAGATGGAAAAAGCCATGGTACTGGAACAAAAGTGTGGAGTGATGGCAGAAAATACTTAGGTGATTTTGAAAATGATCAGATGCATGGTGAAGGGACATTCTTTTACCCTGATGGAAAAAAATATTCTGGTGGATTTATGTTTGGAAAACGTCATGGCCAAGGTACTTTTACTTATGATGACGGTAGTGCGTATATAGGTAAATTTAATGCTGGAAAAGAAGAAGGCGTTGGAGAATGTATCAATAAAGAAGGCGAAAGCAAAATATGTAAAAGTAAATCTGATGTAGAGTCTAAAGAGTTTGTTGAGGAAGATGTACTGAAAATTAAAATAGTAGCAAAAAAATGGGTTAGAATTAGCCAGTATGAAAAAAATATAAAAAAAAGCAAAACTGTTACTGAAAAATTAAATTCTGATTTTGAAACAAAAGCAAAACAACTTTGTAATACTAATGAAAATTATAAAATATTAAGAAAAATAATAGAAGTATTAGAAGTTGACGAAACACCTGCGTACGGACTCGAAACTAAAGTTAAGCTAGGAATTAATGGTATCATAAAATGTATTTAATTAATTTTTTTTATAAAATAATTTTTAATATAATTTGAAAAAAAATATAAAGTCCCTATTACTATACCTATATTTAAGACTTGAATCCCAAATAAAGAAAAAAATAACATCCGGAAGCCAAAATATTTTTTTGCAAAAATTAAGAATTTATATTCAAAAATCATCTGAAACAAAAATGATGCTAATAAACCTAAAATTATTATCCATTTATTTAAATACAAGCCTAAAAATAAAAACATAAACATAAACGAAGTTCCAAGGACAGATAATGCTTGCTCTGAAGTTGCAAATGAACCAGGTGAGTCAAACTTTTTGCTATTCATTAAAACATAAATATATTTTTCTGTTCTATCTACGACTTTTTTAAATCTTAAATAAAGGCTAGCCCAATAAGTTTTATATGAAGCTCCTCTAGTTTTTATATTTTTTTTATTTGCTATAAGTACTCTATGACCCAAATCATATTCTTCACCACCAGCTTTTCTAAAAGATTTCCAACCTCCAATATCATCTAAAAATTGCTTAAACATTACACAAAATTCAGATTGAACATCAGTGACTGCTGTTTCGCTATCAATGTTTTCAAAACCATAACAAGACTTCAAGCAAACAAAATTAGAGGACCAACTTTTTTTATTTAAATTGTGCACTTCTGGAATAGCTCCAACTGAACCAGTTGTTTGATCTTTTTGTAATCTATTTATTAAAATTAAAATTGAATTTTTGGATATAATTAAATCAGAATCTATATAACAAAGAATTTTATTTTTTGCTAATTTTGCTCCTAAATTTCTAGCGTGCCCTACACCTTTGTTTTCATCAAGTTTAACTAATTTTACATTTCTAAATTTCTCTACAATCGAACAGGTATTATCCGAACTATTATCATCAATAACTATAATCTCTGAATTTAAATTTATTGATTCTTCAAATATTTTGTTTAGGCACTCTTCTATCGTGGCTTCAGCGTTATAAGCTGGAATAATAATAGAAATTTCTATATTTGAATTCATGATTTGTTGGAAATTAGATTAGAGAAACCCAATGCTTAGGATCATAAACTGTATTAATTGCACTGGCACATTCAAACGTACATGTACATTTTTTTGCAACTTTTCTAAAATCTTTTGCTTTTTTTGAATTAATAATATCGACGATATCCAAATTACCCTCGTTAACCGTTCCTATTTTTGATATATCCCATAATTTTTCAACTTCACAACCTCTAACAACACCATCGGGAAAAATTTCAACTAACCTTCCACCTGCTACACATGGTGAATAAATTTTATTGCTATCTATCCTTTTTATTGTTTCTGCATATAATTTTTTAAATAACTTTCCATTAAAACTTTTTTTCCATAAGCCTGAAGTTCTTTGGTGTTGAATTTTTTGCAACCTTTCATATTCTTCTTTAACTTCTAACTGTTCTTGAACAGGAACGTCTCTAACTAAAATTAATTCATGAAAATCTATTGGCCAAGTAGATGTTTCGTTTAAAAAATCTTTCATATAAGATTTATTGTCTTTGGTTAATACTGAGGCAAGTTTTAAAAAAAAATTCGTTTTTTTTCTATAAACATTCATTACATCAATTGTTTCTAACGCTTTTTTATATGCTCCCTTAAATACTCTGACCTTATCGTGAATTTCCTCAGGCCCATCAAGAGATATTGAAAGTGTAAACTCAGTATCTTTATGCTTCTCTATTAACTCTGGAATAAATTTTTGTATTCTGTCTTTATAAAAACCATTAGAATTAATACTAACTCTTGGAACCCCAGAACTTTTAATTATGCTATCAATAATCTCTACAAAATCTTTTCTAATAAATGGTTCTCCTCCAGTTATGGTCAAATGCATTAAGCTTTTAGCTCTTTTAAAAATTTTTCCCCATTGATCTGGAGACATTATTGGAGTTTTTCTTGCATCCATGGCTGCATGAATACAAAAACCACATAACATATTGCATCTACCATCTATATAAACAATTGAATAATTTGGTTTTTGATTTAAAAAAATTGATTTAAATACTCTATTAGCTAAATTAATTTTATTTTTAATAGTCATTACTTCAAGCAATATTAATAACAATATATTGCTATCTAATAAACTAATAAAAAAAAAGGTCTAAAAAATGGCGGAGAGAGTGGGATTCGAACCCACGGTACCTTTAACAGTACACAAGCTTTCCAAGCCTGCGCCTTAAACCGCTCGGCCATCTCTCCAAAAGTTAGTTTATAAATTCAAGTTTTTAATTATCGAATTATAAATTTCATTAGCAACTATTTCGTGACCACTATTTGTTAAATGATTTCCATCATTTGTGAAATTAATATTTTTAGCGTTCATATACAGTTTATCAGTTGGATCAACAACAATGATATCAGGGTTTTGTTTTTTTACTTCATCCAAAGCATTGTTTAAAATCGCATTAGTATACATCCAAAATAATTTTTCTTTATTTTCTCCTTTTTGCTTGTGGTAATTAATTAATTTTGTCAAAAGTTCTTCCTTATTTAGATTTTTTAGGCTTTTTTGATAATCTGGATCTAAATAGTAAGCTTCTTTTATTAAAATTACTTTTATATTATTTTTTTTACAAAAGTTAACAATGTTCGTTATTTGATTAATGTATTTAAATTCAAAATAATTTATTAAGTGGAAAGCTTTAGGATTATATGGATCTACAATTTTACTTTCTGCTTTATATAGCCAGCTAACCATACGTCTATATGACAAATCAACAAAACGATAAGTCATTATTTTTGAAAAAAGATATTTGTTTATTTTGTATATATAAAAATCAAAATTGTTCGATATTATATCTGGAGTTATAGAACTACTACCATACGAGTCATACATTGTAGAATTTCTATTTGTCATAATAGTTATAATATTAGGAGAATATTTAATTGCCTCATTAATCATTAAATCCTCAATATAATTTAAACTCTTGGAAACCATACCGAAGTTTAAAGATTCACAATTTTTTTCATTTTTTTTGAGTTTTGTTTCTAGAACTGCGGGATAGGCCTTTTCAAAACCCAAAGTTACAGAACCACCAAACGAAATAATTCTGCAACTATTTTTGTTTTCTAAATCAAATTCTTTTCCTCTAAATCCTTTGCTATTTATATTAAAAGTTACCCCATCAATTTCATAAATGCCTGGTAGCATTTTATTAGTTGATTTATCTAATTGAATTGCCTGTATATCATTTGCTAACTGGCTTTCTGTATTATTAGAAAAAATTTTAATTAATGGACCGTGATATCGAGAATTATAGACAAAAAAAACTGAACAAATTATTTCTAAAATTAAAAAAATTATAAAAATGGACATTGTTATGAAAATTCCATTTTTTACTTTAATATTCATAAAATGATCTTACTTTAAAAATCGAAATATATAAACTTTTCTGATGTCCCGAGACTTAAAAGAAAACCTGATAATAATATAGAAATTGCTAAAGGTATTAATAATTTTAAATTAATTTTTTTAGAAAATTTTTCAATAAATACGTAATTATCATATTTTTGTGAAAATAAACCTAATAATAAAATCAAAACTGCATATATAACTTGTGTATTAAAGAGATAAATATTTCCTGAATATAAAATTTCAAAAAATAATTTTAGATTTTCAAAATCAGATATCCTAAAAATTATCCAAAGATTAAAAACAATAAAACATGTTAGAAATATTGAAAAAATACTTGGTAAGAAATTATTTAGTTTTGAAAAAATATTTAGCTTTTCTAAACTTAACAAAAATCCATGGATCAGACCCCATAAAATAAAATTCCAACTAGCACCATGCCATAAGCCAGCAACTGTCATTGTAATAATTAAACTGTAAAAAGTTTTTATTTTACCCTCTTTAGAACCTCCTAGCGGAATATAAACATAATCTCTAAACCATCTTGAAAGAGTAATATGCCATCTTCTCCAAAATTCAGTCAAAGATTTTGATAAATAGGGTCTATCAAAATTAATTGGTAATCGAATACCTAAAATATTTGAAATTCCTAAAGCCATGTCAACATAACCACTAAAATCGAAAAAAATTTGTAAGGGAAAAAGTAATGATGCAATTAAAATATATTCGCTCGAAAAATTTAGAGGATTTAAAAAAATTGGATCAATCAATTGTGCAATTGTGTCAGCAAAAAATATTTTTTTAGTAAAACCTACTAAAAATAAAAAAATTCCAAATTTTATATTTTCTTTTTTAAAAACTATTTTTTCCTTCAGTAATGGAATTAGTTGATTGGCTCTTAAAATAGGACCTGCAATTAATTGGGGGAAATAAAGTATAAACTCCGATAAGTTGCTTAATTCTAACTTTCCTAAAAAAACTTTCTTTTTAATATCTACAAGAAGTGCAATAGCAGTAAAAGTTATAAACGAAATACCTAGTGGGAGCCCAGCCGAATAATTTAAAAAGCCTAAACCTTTGATTGCAAATACCTCAAATATAAAAGAAGAATATTTAAAATAAATTAATGGTGCTAATAATAAAGGTATAGAAATTTTAAGCTTATAATCTTTTCTAAAAGAGAAATATGAAATTAATATTAGATATACAATAATTAAAGAAAATAATGGTTCCCAGAATGAATAAAAAACAAAACTAAAGGAAATAATATTAAATCTTTGAAACTTAGGAAAAATTATTATTGATAAAGCAAAAATAGAAAAGAAAATTATGAATTCAATTGAAGAAAATATCATTAATTTAATAATTTATAAATTTCTTTACCCAATATCTCATGTCCAAATTCATTTGGGTGAGGATCATTATAATCATTCCACAATTCAGGACCGTTAATATTTTCAAAAGCTGGTAGCAAATCATAAATTTTAAAGTTTATTTCTTTTGCAATAAATTTCATTTTTTTATTTATAAACTTAAGTTTATAAGGATTTAATTTATGAATATCTGGCGTCAAAATAATTATACAATTTATTTCTTTATCTTCGCAGTGTGAATTTAACTTTTTTAATTCTTTGACAGCAATTTTAAGGCCGTCAAAATCATCTTCGTATAACTTTTTGTAGTAACTATCTATATTTTCAGGGCTGAGGTCTGATTTAAGAGCATTTATAAATTTCCAAACCATAACTCCAGTGTGAGTATGCTTAGTAAAAAAATTAACTTTGCCATCTTTTAATATTTCAGTGTCATTAACAAAAAATTGAACAACAATATCTGTTGCATTTAAATCCTGCCAATTTTCCATATAGTTATTGATATATCTTTCGGTATTATAATTTCCTATACCACCATTAATAACTAGCCAATTTTGATTTTTTTGTTCAGAAATTTTTTGTAAAATATTTGTAAATATTTTATCTTCTTTAACTCCCCAGCCTAATGTTACAGAGCTTCCAATGACTAGTATTCTTCTTTGGAAATTGTTTAGCTCATTTAGATTAATATCTTTACCACGTTGACCTAAGTTGTTAATTCTTATTTTTATTTTTTGTAGTTTTGCCGTTTTATTATTTATATGTATATGTCCAATTTTAGGATTGGTTGATTTCTTTTTTAATGTTTTTGCATATTTCCACATTTCAATATCATAATTTGGTATAATAAAGTTCTTTAATCTTAAAATACCTTCGCAAAGAAAAAAGATAAATATTAGTGAAACTATTATTGTAAAAAAATTTTTTAATTTGCTCATTAAAGTATTAAAAATAAAATTTTAATTTTCTTTGTTAATTTTAAGTACGCCTATAAAAGCTTCTTGCGGAATCTCAACTTTACCAAACTGTTTTGCTCTAGCTTTTCCCTTTTTTTGTTTATCTAAGAGTTTCCTCTTTCTATCTCTGGCACCTCCTCCGTGAATTTTAGTCAGAACATCTTTTTTATATCCTTTGATTGTTTCTCTTGCAATAATTTTCCCGCCTATTGCTGCTTGAATTGGAATTTGAAAATTATGTCTAGGAATTAATTCTTTAAGTTTTTCACAAACTTGCCGACCTTGTGATTGAGCAAAATCTTTATAAATTATCATTGATAAAGCATCTACAGGTTCTGTATTAACAAGAATTCCCATTTTAACTAAGTTGCCCTCTTTGTATTCCGTTATCTCATAATCAAAACTAGCGTAACCACTAGAAATAGATTTAAGACGATCA
>CERS01054151.1_pt1 | contig 19507 bp, 13 predicted proteins | sample 356251 | NCBI WGS metagenome assembly CERS01 (sample SAMEA2621020, study PRJEB7988) | marine metagenome | isolation source: saline water (ENVO:00002010), including
GACTGAAAATCCTTGTGTCGGCGGTTCGATTCCGTCCCGAGCCACAAAAAAATAAAGATCTCATGAAAAATATCTTAACTCAAATTATTATTTTCAGCTGCTTATCTTTCGCTCAAGAAAAGAATTATTTTCAGCAAGAAGTCAATTATGAAATTGATGTCAGTCTTGATGATGAAAATCACTCTTTATCTGCTTACGAAAAAATAGAGTATAAAAATAATTCCACTGATGAATTATCATTTATATGGTTTCATATATGGCCCAATGCCTATAAAGACGACTCTACTGCTTATGCAAAGCAAGCAGGACCTAACTCTCGTTTTGCAAAATCAGATTCAGCTAATCGCGGCTTTATTGATAGTTTAGATTTTAAAGTTAATGGAACAAGAATTGATTGGTCATATCATCCAGAATGGATCGATGTAGTAAAATTAAATCTAGCAGCCCCCCTAAAACCCAATGAAACTATTGCTATTGAAACACCATTTTTTGTCAAATTACCTGGTGAGGTTTTTTCTAGATTAGGGCATACCGGAAAGCATTATGAAATTACGCAATGGTATCCAAAGCCTGCGGTTTATGATAATAAAGGTTGGCATCCAATGCCGTATTTAAACCAGGGTGAATTTTATTCTGAATTTGGGACATTTGATGTAAAAATTACCCTTGCTAAAGACTACAAAGTCATGGCTACGGGTGACTTGGTGGATGGAGAAAAGGAATATTTATGGCTTGAAGGGTTGACCGTAACGACAGATTCTTTAAATGCCCTGCCCAAGAAGGAGTTAAAAAAATGGATTAAAAGCCAGAAGGAATCTTTAAAAAAACCAATTGCTGATTCATCAAATTACGAATTTAAAACACTTCATTTTAGACAAGAAAATGTCCATGATTTTGCATGGTTTGCAGATAAAAATTGGTTAGTGCAAAAAGGAGAACTGTTTCTTTCAGGCAGATCTGATTCAATTACGTTATGGTCATTTTACTTACCAAAAAACGCAGAGTTATGGCGGAATTCAATTGAATATCTTCATGACTCGGGCTACTGGTTTAGTAAATATTACGGAAATTATCCATATAACCACATTACAGCAGTTGATGGCGATCTATCTGCGGGTGGAGGAATGGAATATCCAAATATAACTGTCATTGCATCTATGCCAAGTAAACATTTGCTCGAATTGGTTATCATGCACGAGGTAGGACATAACTGGTTTTATGGAATTATAGGGAGCAATGAGCGCTATCATACATGGATGGATGAAGGATTGAATGATTATTCAAATATTAGATATTGGCAGGATAAATATAAAGATACAAATGAAAGATTGGTCGTTTTTGAACCAATTCAAGACAAATTAGGAATTGCTAAAAATTTACAATATAGCTGGTTTTCATATCTTCAATATGTATCTTCCGCGAAAAGCAAAAATGTCCAACCCTTGAATCTCAAAGCCGATGAATATACTTCAAGCAATTATGGATTGAATTATTCTAAAACCGGAGTATTTACGCGCTTTCTTCACCATTATCTAGGTGATGAAAAAATGGATGAGATTATGCAAGAATATTACCGCAAATGGAAATACCGCCATCCAACCCCAGTGGATTTTAAAGCAGTTTTTGATAGCAAGATGAAAAAGAATCTTAATTGGTACTTTAATGGTGCGCTTGAAACAATTGACTACATTGACTACGCAATAAGAAAAAAGGGAAACCAATTTATTGTTTCAAATAATGGTACACTGAACACTCCCGTTGAAGTTGTTTTCTATGGTAAAAATAAAAATGAAATCGAAAGAACTTGGTTAGAAAACATAGATAAAGAAAAAAGTATTCAAGGTCCAAAGGGTGCCGGATATGCAATTATTGATCCTGATGAACATATGCCTGATGTTAAACGTGAAAATAATTCAACAAGGAGCACTGTAAGGTTTCACTGGGTTTGGGATCAGCCCACATATTATGACCATGATATAAATTTTATTCCATGGGCAAACGTTAATTACTATAATGGATTTACTCCTGGTTTAATGCTGTATAAAGGTGGAGCGCCAGGTTATTCAGGACTAACTGCTTTTGAGCCAATGTGGGATATAAAAAATGAAAAACCGGTTGGTGAGATTTACAAATCATTCAACTTTGAGGAAAATATTTTTGATGAATCAAAACTTGAAATTAGCGGAATTCGTTTTCATGGAAATTCTGGTGGTAAGGTTAAATTCAATGGAAGAATATCAAGTAGAGCGACCAATGATTTCTCCGCACTCCTAAGTCTTAATCATCTAGAAAAAGCTATTCTTGATTCAAGTTTATATAGTTCAGGAGAGTTTATTACCTCAACCTTCCAATACAGTTTTAATAAAAAACTAGAAGGCTTGATTAAAGATGTTTCATTTAAGTCAGGAATCTTATTTAGCGATAACTTTTCTAAAAGCTGGATAGAAGTAAAAACAATAATTAAACCTCAAAAAAAGATTAATTTCAATTTCCGTGGATGGGCAGGAGATTTTCATAATGATAAAGAAATTCCAAATCAATATCGTACTTATCTAAGCGGCGGGATTGATCCTACCTTCTCAAGTCATATTTACGATAGAACTGGTCAATCAAACTTTTCGCTGATGCAAAATCAATACATCCAAAGTGGACCAGCATTAAGAGGGCTTTTAAAGAAAGACAATATATTTCTTTCATCGGAATCAATGATTTGGGGGGTAAATTTTGATGCTAAAATTGCTTTCTTACCAAAATTTTTTTATGATATTGCCGGAGGTGAAGATTTAACCACAAGTTACAGCGCTGCAGGAATCAAGTTAGGCCCAATCATTATTCCACTATATCAAAGCTGGGAAGAAGTGGATAAAATCGTAAAAGATGCACGATGGATATCAGATAGAATTCGTCTTCAATTAAATTTTAATTTATCCTTTGGTAGTGGTGGTATAAGGATTGGTTCATAAGTATCATTTTTTTATATTTACAAACATTTATAAACTTTTTACAGGAAATACAATGAAAAGACTTTTTAATATTTTTACATTATCACTTTCATTAGTTTTTGCCCAGGATGCAGCATCTGTTGCTTCTGTTCAGTTTGATGGAACAGGACTGTCTGATCTGGAAACTAAAACAATTTATGATTATTTCATGGGGGAGCTTAAAAATGCGAGCGATGATCCAATTCAAGATCAGGAAGCTGTTGATCGGGCAGTTGCCGCTCTTGATCTTGTTACAACTGACTGCTATAAAAAGGACTGTTTAATGGCAGCCCAAGAGGCAGTGGCAAGTAATGTATTTTTAGCTGGAGTTTTAACATTTGCTAAAAATAAATATCGCGTCAAAGTCTACAAAATGGATACATCTAGACCTGGAAAAGTCAAGTCATATAAGATTCGTTACAAAGGTGATACCGATGGATTTATTACTGAACTGGAAATTCTTGCCTGGAAAATTATGGGCAAAGAAGTTCCAGGAAGGCTTAATGACAAAAGAAAACCAAATCAAGAGAGCTTTTTTGAGCAAGTTGCTGAAAATCCGTGGGTACAACGAGGCGCTGTTGTTGCGGTTGCAGGGTTAGGCGCTTCATCTTACTTAAAGAATACCGCTGGAGCAGCAAAATCACAAGATAGAATTGATTATTTAAAAAAGAATGATCCTAATAATCCCGGCATAGCCAGTCATGAGTCTAGTCGTGATGGCGCAAAGAGCACTGCGATGTTATCCTTGGGAGTGACTGTTGGCTCATTGGCTTATGGCTATTTTACAGGGGTTTTCTCAGAAGAATAAGGACTTCAGCTACAATGCGAAGCTAGCCAGTCAAACATTTGTTTGATCTCAGTCTTTGTATTGAAAAAATGGATAGCCACTCTTAAATCGTTTGGCGCATCAACGGGTGATGTAAAGGTTTTTTGCTTCAGTCTTAGCTCATCATATACTTTCCAACCATCGCACCCTTGAGGAAGTTCAAGTACAAATACTCCCGAGCGCTGCGATTTATTAGTAGGCGAAGAGACTTGATATCCGCGCCGCTTCCAATCTTTAATTGCATAATTAACTAGTGCATCTATCCGATTCAATATGCGATCGATGTTGAGCTGTTCGCACCAATGTAATGCAGCATCAAAACCTGCAAACGTCGCGAGCGCTCTAGTCCCAAATTCAAATCTTCTAGCAGCAGGTAATAGGGTATAACCTCCTTTTTGATCCATAGATTCATGGCTATGAGACCCAGTCCAAGTTAAACGTGTTTTATCTAAAATCTCTTTTCTGCAGAAAAACATCCCGGTACCTTTGGGGCCTAAAACCCATTTATGACCGCATGAACTATAATAGTCACAACCTAATTGATGAAAATTGAACGGAACGCAAAGAGGACCTTGGGCTCCATCTAAATGATACCTTATATTTTTTGATCGTAAATAGCGACTTATCTGCTGAGATTCATCTACCGTTAGAGCACGCCCATTGTTTCGAGAAACGTGTGGAATGCTTACCATTCGTGTTCGACTAGTTGCTAGCTTTTTGATTTCTTTCACAATATCTGAACCGCTATCAAAATTTAATCGAACTACCTTTACGCCATAACGAGTAGCTAGAGAATACCATGGAATCGTATTGGCGGGATGTTCTTGATTTGTGATCAACACTTGATCACCCTTTATCCAGTTGATTGACCATGAGGCAATATTGATTCCTTCAGAAGTGCTATGAGTAAGAGCAACCTCATTTTCATCTGCGCCAAAGACTGAAGCTAGATGCGCTCTTAAATCGGGTTCGACCTTACTCATTTGAGGAGATATATCAGGATGCACTGGGCCTTTATTTTGGAATACCAATTTTCTCGATACAGATTCCATTACAATCTTTGGGGAAGGTCCTATGCCAGCAGTTTGAAAAAAAGAATCTTTAGTTGCCGGTATTGATCTTCTAGCTTTCCTAACCCATGCTTCTTCAGATTCATATGTTGAATAAGTTAGGTGAGAGCTAAGAGCAAAAGGGCTAATTAAAGGTAAAGAAATTGAACCCTTCAAAAAGTCTCTTCTTTTCATTTTTTATCCTACTTTAATGAATATCGATTACTGGATCACCCAATACATCCATTATGGGTTCTACACCTAAGCCAGGGTGACTAGATGATTTCATACGTCCATTATTTCTTTGAGGCGCTCCATCTGCAATATGTACAGTTACGTAGCTATTGAAATCTGTTGCGGTAAACAGAAGTTTAGGTTGAGTGCTATGCGCTAAGTGAGCAATGGTTGCTGTAATAATATCACCGCCCCAACTATCTTCAATCGTCATTGCTATTCCTAGCTCTGTACATAGATCTCTAGCAAGTACTGCTTTTGTAATGCCGCCAAATTTACTTATCTTAATATTTACGGCATCCATTGCTTTATCATGATACCCTCTTACTAATACACCAATATTTTTTACACTTTCATCCAAAATAAAGGGATGGGTGGTTTTTTGTCTAACGGAAAGGCATTCTTCATAGCTTTGACAAGGCTGCTCTATATAAACATCAATATCATTAACGGCTCTAATAACGCGTAGAGCTTCATGGGCAAGCCATCCTGTATTTGCATCAGCAATTAGTTTATCACCATCCTCAAGTTTGCTAGCTGCGGATCGTATTCTTTCAATATCTTCATTAGGGTTTCCACCAACCTTCAATTGAAAGCGCCTATAGCCTTCATCGCGATATTTTTTAACATTACTAGCCATTGCGTCAGGCTCATTTTGCGAGATAGCTCTATAAAGAACAAAATCTTCATCGTATGTTCCTCCCAGTAGTTTGCTAATAGGCATATTGGCAGCTTTACCTTTAATATCCCAGCAGGCGATATCAATTGGTGACTTTACATAGGGATGGCCTTTCAAGCATTGATCCATTACCATATTGATGTAAGAATGATCCGTTGCATCTAAGCCAATAAGATGAGGGCCAAGCTCCTTTATTCCTGCACGAACACCTTCAGCATATGATGGCAAGTAAAATGGCCCCAATGGACAACATTCACCATAACCAATCAATCCATCATCGGTCTCTATTGCAACAATGGTCGAATCAAATATATTAACAGTCTTCCCCCCGGACCAATTGTATGAACCTTCATGTAGCGGAAGATCAACTTGATAAGCAGTTATTCGTTTAATTTTTTTCATCAACGGTTCTTTTTATTCAATTTATTAGTTAAAATATATAATAGAATATAACAAATGAGGTAATTATGAGATATAAGAGTATAATTTTAAATTTATTTTTGATTTCAGGTCTAATTTTTGCTCAGGGTAAAAAAATATATATATCAGCTGATCTTGAAGGGGTTGTTGGAGCAGTAACAGGAGAGCAGTTGGGACCTGGTGGCTTTGAATACAATCGCTTTCGTGAATTCATGACAGGTGAAGTCAATGCTGCTATTCAGGCAGCAAGGGCTGCAGGTGCGACCGAAATACTCGTAGCTGATTCTCATGGTAATGGCCAAAATCTATTAATTGAAAAATTACCTAAAGATATTAAGGTAATACGATCATGGCCAAGGCCACTGGGAATGATGGAAGGGATTGATAGAAGTTTTGATGGGGTAATTTTTACAGGCTATCATACAAGCACAGATAACCTTAAAGGTGTTCGAGCGCATACATTTTCAAGCGCTAGGATCACTTCAGTTAAAGTGAACGGAAAGGTGATGTCGGAAGGATCTTGGAATGCAGCAATAGCTGGTGAATTTGGTGTACCGGTGATTGTAGTTGCTGGTGATGATGCGGCTGTAGATGAGGTAATCTCGTTGATTGGAAATGCAGAGGGAGCAGTGGTAAAAGAAAGCATAAGCTTTCATTCTGCAAAATCACTCCACCCAGAAGCTGCTTATGATCTGATTGCAGAAAAAACTTCTATTGCAGTCAAAAATATTAAAAAGTACAAACCTTATAAGATTAAAGGGCCCGTAACGGTTTCAGTCAGCTTTAAACATTATCAACCATCCCAGATTCTTTCTTATGTAAAAATGTTTAAGCGCACTGACTCACATACGATCGAGTATAAAGCAAAGGATATGATAGAAGCATCCTACATTATGAGGATGCTTACTTCCTATAAGGGAGGTAGTACCTCTCCGTAACTATTGTTTGGAAAGCAAATGCTTGCTCATGAAATTGCGAGCAAATTTAAAAGAAGCTTGTCTTGATTCAGGATTTCCACCCATGGTTGAACCTCTATCAGCACACATAAATAAGCCAATTTTCTGACGCAATGGAGTTGTCATTGGAATATCAAGGAAATCCATTAATACCGCTCCATCATCACGTATTTCAAATCTACAATTTACGGTACTGTATGCATTGTCTTTTACAGAGATAGGGCTTTTTTTGTCAAAAGAATGATGCGAGTTTGGAAATACTGTAAGGCCAATATTTGATCCTGCGGATTTAGCTTTTTCAGTAAGTTCTTCACAGGCTCTTGCAGGAACCCAGTCATCTAACTCGCCTATAAGTATATGCATAGGAACATCAGAAAAAATTGGATTTTTCGGCTGCGCAATACAAGGCGGGTAAATAGATAAATGGGCAGCAAATTTATTCTGCGGATTAATTTTTTCAACTAAAGGAAGCCATCCGGAAAATAAAGCAACGCCCCCGCCTAGACTCCAGCCCATGATTGCGACATGATCTTTAATTATTTTTGGGTGCGAAGATACTTTATCTAGAGCTTTATAAGCATCTAAAACCATCGTCGCTGTTGTAACTTCAACTTGCGAACCAACAGTAGACCTTATTCCCCGACTAGAAAAGCTTTGAATTTCAAGTGTTGCAATTCCTATTGACCGGAACATCTCTAGGTACTGAAGATGATGTGACCCCCAATCTAAACTACCAGCAACACCTATGACTAAAGGGAATGGACCTTGGCCAGTTGGCAATTTTAAAATGGCATCAACTTCTTGTTCGTCTTGTTGATCAAGATTAGTAATTACATCTTTAAAGCCAAATGGGTTTGCGCTAGAAAGCGAAATCACTTCTTGGCCAAATACATACGTTACTAATAAATTGATTGTGAATAGTTTGATTAATTTCAAAAGTAACTATTTGTTATCTGTAGGTAAAATAATACCATTTTATATATTTGTTTAATGAATAGTTTATTATCATTACTTTATTTTTTTAAATAGGAGGAAAAATGATACGGTGGTTTTTCAGTTGGGCCGCAATTTCAGTGCTATTAATTGCTAATAATGATAAGAAGCTTGCTTTTGAAGCTTCAGAGGGAACATTGATTAGCGTAGATGTTTCTCCAAATGGGCGAACTATTGCATTTGATTTATTAGGTCATATTTACCTTATGCCAATTAATGGTGGTAAGGCAGAGGCAGTTACCAAAGGTAAATCATGGAATATGTTTCCACGATTTAGCCCTGATGGTGAAAAAATACTTTTTACCTCAGATAGAAGCGGTAGTGATGATCTTTGGGTTCAAGAGCTTAAAACTGGTCAGATGAAAAATATTAGTAAAATGCCTCGACCAGTGCATCAAGGCACTTGGTCAGTAGATGGCAAGCACGTATTTGGTACAGCTCTTAATATGAAAGTTCGTCATCCAGTTTATATGTTCAATATGTATGGCAAAAAACATGAAATAATTCCAGCTGGATCGCGAGCCCCTGTTACTCATTTTGAAATGCATCCAAGTAATGATCTATTATATTTTGCTCATGGCGATGGAAGCCTCTATCGGAGTGGAGATAGAATTAAAACCTACAATATGAAAAATGGAGAAATTGAAATTTATATTGATAGACCAGGTGGCGCAGCCAACCCTACTCTGTCCAAAGATGGAAAATATTTAGCGTATATACATCGCGATGACAGGCAAACAGTATTGGTCGTAAGAAATATCCAAACCAATGAGGAAAAAATTATAAATAGAGAACTTGATTATGATCGGATGGATAGTGGAAGTTTTTACGGTTCCTATACAAACATGAGCTGGCATCCAAACGGTAAAGAGATTTTTATCTCCTATCAAGGCGGAATTCACTCAGTTAATGTATCAACTTTAAAAACTAAAAAAATTAAATTTACTGCAAAAGTTAAGCGCGAAATTAAAGAGACTGTGCGATTCAAATTAGATGTGCCTCAAGAAAAAACAATTACCAGATCCCATCGCTGGTCGCAGCCAACACCGGCTGGTATCCTATATGAAGCTTTAGGTGATTTATATCTAAAAAATGGTTCCAAGATAAAGAATTTGACTAGATCTAAAGACCATGAAACCAATCCTTTATACGATCAAAAATCGAGAAAAATTTATTATGCATCATGGAATGATAAGGAGATGGGTTCTGTTTATCAAATGGACTTAACTGGTAATAAAAAGAAAAAAATTACAACCAAAGCGAGCCAGTATGGATCCATCGCAGTATCAAATGATGGTAGCGTTGCATATGTTAGGGGAGCGGGTTCATTAGTCAATGGTCAGCATTTAGAGCGTCAAACAGATTTTGAATTGGTTCTAAATCTAGATGGTAAAGAGAAAAAATTAGCTACGATCACCTGGAGCGGTAATCGGTATGCTAAACGTCCACCAAGTGTCTTTTTTGGTAAAGATGAACGTATTTATTATTCAGATTATGTAGGTGATGCATTAACAATTAAATCTATTTCACCTAATGGGCTGAATGCAATGGAGGTCTATAAATTTCCGCATGCCACAAGAGCAATTTTATCACCAGATATGCAATGGATAGCTTTTCGTGAATACCACCGAAGCTTTGTAGCTCCTTTTGAATTTTATGGAAAAGTATCTAGCATTAGCGCTGAAGATAATCTAGGATATACACAGCGGGTAGATAAAGATCATGACGGTGATTTCATGGTATGGTCCAATGATAGCAAGTCTCTAATGTGGTCACGAGGAAAATACCACTACGAGAAGTCTTTGAATTCCATCTTAGAGGAAAAGCCAAAATTATCCAAGACCGACCTATCTTTTTCATATGATGTTGACAACCCAGCCAGTGTAATTGCGTTTAAAAATGTACGTGTTTTAACAATGAATCAAGAAAAAGATATTTTAGAGGGTGTTACAATTTTGATCAGAAATAATAAAATTGTGTCAATTGGCGATGATGTAAGAATTCCAAAATCTGCTAAAGTCTATGATTTAGAAGGTAGGACTGTTATGCCAGGAATGTTTGATGCACATGGCCATTATGGAAGCCCTATTTCAGCACTTAATGTAATTGAGCAAAGCCTATATGGGCTTCAAGCAAACCTCGCATATGGGGTTACCACTATGTACGATGTTTATGGTACGACTCAAAAAGATTTTTGGGTATCAGATATGATTCAAAAAGGGAACATAGACGGGCCTCGAATCTATTCAGTTGGCGATCCTATATTTGTTACTAAATATCGAACCAAGATGTATCGACCAATTACAAGCCTTAAAGATGCGCTTGAACATGTTCAATTTAACAAAGACCACGGAGCTACCGCTGTAAAAGATTACTCAAATCATAATCGGGCGGCAAGGCAACATCTGGTAGAAGCCTCAAGGCAATTGGGTATTAATATTATTAGCGAATCGTTTTCAAACCCCCAGATGAATTTGACGCAGCTCGTTGATGGGTTTACTGGCCTTGAGCATACGATGGGTCTTGAGCCAATCTATGAAGATGTTATTCAATTATTAAACAGCACAGCTTTAGGGATCACGCCAACTTTAATTGTGGTATACAATGGACCATCTGGAGAAACTTATTTCCATCAAAGGGAACGATTATGGGAAGATAGTAAGCTATTAAATTTCTTTAGGAAGGATGAATTAATTAGGTTGCGTAGACCAACCCATTATTGGCCCGATGATCACTACACAGCGCAAATGGGTATTACAATGAAAAAGCTATACGATCGCGGTGTCACAATGCAGATGGGAGCTCATGGTAATATGATGGGCCTTGGTGCACACTGGGAAATGGAGTTGTTTACTCATGGTACTTTTACAAATTACGATGCGATTGAAATTGCCACGATTAATGGGTTTAAACATCATGGCTTAGATCATATTCTTGGGTCTATTGAACCTGGAAAACTCGCCGATATGGTTATTATGATAAAAAATCCTCTTGAAGACATAAAGAATACACGATCAATCGAATATGTAGTAAAAAATGGAGTAATCTATAGTGGAAAAGATGCAGCCAGAGTATTTCCCGATCCAAAACCTGCAGAAAAACTTTATTTTAAAGAGTAAATCTGTAATGAGTTTTAACGTAACGGCATTACTTCTCGCCATAATGCTTTTTATTTGGCAAGTATTAATGTGGAAAAAGATTAAACTTAAAAAGTGGCAAGACTATGCTATATCAGCAATTATGGTTTTGTTAATGGTATGGTTTGTCTATTTAATCTTTCTATCATGATTTTAGAATACTAAGGCCTAAGCCATCAACCCTTGCTTTTGCAGGGTATATTGTTTTCAAATATTTATAATTATAAAGAACCTTTTTATGAATATTTTATTAGTCGAGCCATATTTTTCAGGATCACACAAATCTTGGGCAAAAGGATTTCAGTCTTATAGTAGTCACAATATTGAGATAATTTCTTTGCCTGGGAAATTCTGGAAATGGAGGATGCATGGTGGCGCCATTACCTTGGCAAAACAGTTTATGAAAATGGATTATTCCCCTGATTTAATTCTTGCAACAGATATGCTGGACTTGACAACATTTTTAAGTCTAACGAAAAGTCGAACAAGTCAAGTACCTACCTCCATATATTTTCATGAAAATCAACTTTCATATCCATGGTCAGCTTCAGATAAAAACGCTGAAGAAAAACGAAATCATTACGGCTTTATTAATCTCTCTTCTGCCTTAGCGGCTGATCATATATTATTTAATTCTAAGTACCATATGGACTCTTTTCATCATGAAAGCTTACGGCTATTAAAAAATTTCCCTGATCATAATGAACTAGATGTAATTGAACAAATTAAAGAAAAGAGTCGGGTATTATATCTTGGTGTGGATTTATCTAAATTTGATCAGTATCAAACAAAAAAAGGAGGAAGCGCATTAGTTCTATGGAATCATCGCTGGGAATACGATAAGAACCCAGAACCTTTTTTTAAATGTTTATACAAATTACATAAAGACAATATCGAATTTGATGTTGCACTGCTTGGAGAAAGTTTTCATTCAAGAACTAATATATTTGATGAGGCAAAAGACCAATTAAAAAAACATATCGTCCATTTTGGTTTTTGTGAAAATTTTTCTGAATATGCAAAATGGCTATGGAAAGCTGATATTCTACCGGTTACCAGTAATCAAGATTTCTTTGGAGGTAGCATAGTAGAAGCTATCTATTGTGGCGTATATCCTATTTTGCCGAATAGACTTACTTATCCGGAGTTGCTATCGAAAGAAAATTATGATAATCATATCTATCATAATGATAATGATTTATATGATAAAGTAAAAAACAGAATCTTAAATATAGATGAAACAAGGAAGATCAAAATTAGCGCATCATTCAAACAATTCGACTGGAAAATCATATGTCCAGAATATGATGAATTGTTTATTTCATTAATTAAGTAAGTAATCTTACCAAATTAGAGTATACTCCTCGCTTAATATCTTATTATTATTAGTAGTTTATCTAGAATATGACTTACATAGAATCAGCAAACAAAAATTCCTCTTTTAATTTCTCTTTAAAAAAAGAACTATTAAAAGCAATCAATGAGCTAGGCTTTGAGCGACCAACGCCAATTCAAGAAAAAGTTATTCCACATTTAATGTCCTCTAGCCAAGATTTGATAGCTTCGGCGCAGACTGGAACAGGAAAGACAGCCGCTTTTGGTTTGCCTTTGTTAGATACTATTAATCCAAAAAATCCGAATGTTCAGACACTTATTCTATGTCCCACCCGAGAACTATGTATTCAAATTACAAATGACTTAAAAAGTTATTCTAAATACTTGAAGGAAATAAATATTTTAGCTGTATATGGAGGAGTCAAAATTGAAAAACAGTTCAAGTCTTTGAAAAAAGAGCCTCAAATTATTGTTGGTACACCAGGCAGGACTAAAGATCTAATCAGAAGAAAAAAACTATTTATTGGTAAAACAAAGTGCCTAGTCTTAGATGAAGCTGATGAAATGCTAACAATGGGTTTTAAAGATGATTTAGAGTATATATTAAAGGCCAGCTCAAGCGAAAGGCAAACTTTGCTTTTTTCAGCAACAATGACTCCTAAGGTCATAGGTGTTACAAAAAAATACATGTCGAACCCTTTAAAAATATCTGTTGCAGGCGTAAGCCTAGGGGCAAAAAATATTCAACATTTATATTATATGGTTCAAGCAAAACACAGATACGAAGTCGTAAAGCGAATAGCTGATATGAATCCCGAAATATATGGAATTGTTTTTTGTCGTACTCGAAGGGAAACTAAAGATGTAGCCAATAAGCTGATGAGTGATCATTATAATGCTGATACTATACATGGTGACCTATCACAATCTGAGCGAGATGAAGTTATGAGGCGTTTTAGGAAACGTCAACTTCAGATTTTAGTAGCAACAGATGTAGCTGCTCGAGGATTAGATGTTGAAGATTTATCTCATGTAATTAATTTTAATTTGCCAGATGATGATGAGATATATGTTCATAGAAGTGGTAGAACTGGAAGGGCAGGAAAGAAGGGAATATCAATTGCAATTATTCATGGACGGGAGCTAAGAAAATTAAAAAATATTGAAAAAACTTCAGGCATATCATTTAATAAGCAAAAAGTTCCAAACGGATTGGATATCTGCAAGAAGCGTCTATATGCACTCATTGATAAAATTGAAAAAGTTGATGTTAATGAAGATCAAATTGAACAATTTTTACCATATATTTATGATAAGCTTAATTGGCTTGACAGGGAGCAGCTTATAAAACATTTCGTATCAACTGAGTTCAACAGATATTTATCCTATTATAAAAACTCAAAAGATATTAATGAAGAACATCATGAATCAGGAAAAACTCATAGGCGAAAAAGAAATAGAAGAAAATTCTATAATTCAAAAAAGAATAATAGAAAGAACAGGCAAAGTAAAAAAAGAAAGACAAAATAAATTGCCTCTATAAATGGCTCTATTTTTCTTCTATCAGATAGGTGCCTTTTGTTACTTTAAATCCTTTTTTAGACCATGTCGCTATCTCAGGATTGTCGCCCTTCTTTTCTCTAATTGATGCGCAGCCCACTTCACCATTTTTACCTAATGCTACGATCTTATCATTAAAATCAACTTTTGATGGACCACCATTAATATCGACAATCCTTTTGCAAACTTCTTCACAAGCCTCTTGAGGGGTTCTGCCGTTGCGCATAAGCTCTACACCTAAAAAAGATCCACATGAACGAATCATTTCTTCGCCGCGACCAGTTGCGGCAACAGCACCAACTTCATTATCCAAATAAAGCCCAGCTCCAATGATTGGTGAGTCACCAACTCTTCCAGGTATTTTCCAAGCAAGTCCGCTCGTAGTTGTTATGCCTGCAATATCGCCATCACCATTAAGACCAAGAACATTAATAGTCCCTGTTGTTCTTTTAGTGGAATAATCTCCATCTTTTGGCGGAAAATAATCGTCTTTATCTGAAAGGTTTTCTCTCCATTTAACCCAAATCTTCCTAGTTTTTTCTGTGAGTAAATTTTCTATTTTGAAGCCATGCATCTTTGCAAAATCTTGAGCTCCTTTTGCCACTAGATGAATATGATCTGTTCTTTCCATAACAAGGCGAGCAACAGAACTAGGAGTTTTTATTCCTTCAATGCATGCAACTGAACCGCAATTATGATCAGCTCCGTTCATAATCGAAGCATCCAACTGAACAACTCCATCCATATTAGGTAAACCGCCATATCCAACAGAGGTATCATTGGGATCTAGCTCAGTTACATTTGCAGAAAGCTCAATCGCATCAAGAAGCGAGCCATTTTTTCGCAATACATCCCATCCTGGTTTGAGTACTTTTCTTCCCCATTTTTCACCACGACTACAAAGGATAACAGGGCTACTTTTTATAGACTTTTTTGTTTTAGCTAATAAATTAGAATTTAGTGCTGGCAGAGTTATGCCTAGCGCTGAAATTGTTTTAATAAACTTTCTTCTATCAATCATATAGTTTTACTCCTTTAAAAATCTAGACCCATAATTTTAAGATGATATTTATCTATTTCAAATGATAATGATTATGACACCTAATTAGATTACCCTAATTTACCAATGCTTTAAAGCATATTTATGACAATATCCAAACCTGTAACCCTTAAAGAAGTCCTTCGCCTATGGCTTCCTTTAGCTGGAAGTTGGCTATTAATGGGAATTGAATCTCCAATGCTTGCTGCTTTTGTGGCTCGAATGGCAACACCAGAAATTACTCTAGCAGCATGGGGATCATTGGTATATCCAATTTCGCTAGTAGTAGAGGGTCCTATTATTATGTTGCTCACAGCTAGCACTGCTTTAGTCAATAATTTATCATCCTATAAAAAGCTATTTAAATATATGATAATAATGTCTTTTGTTTTATCCCTTATTCATATTTTGATTGCTTTTACACCGTTATTTTATTTTGTTGCCGAAGGACTAATGAATGTACCAAAATCACTTTTAGGTCCTGGTAAAATAGGACTACAAATAATGACTCCTTGGACGCTGATGATTGCATGGAGAAGACTAAATCAAGGCGTAATGATAAAGCATAACAATTCAAAATTGGTTGCACAAGGAACATTAATTCGCCTAATTACACTAACATCTATTTTATCTTATGGAAGATGGTTCACTGATTATTCTGGCATCATTATTGGAGCATCAGCTGTAGCGCTAGCAGTAACCGCTGAGGCGCTATATGCGCAGTTTGCTGTTCAAAGAATTTTAAAAATTAAACTTTCGGTTAAAACTGATTCTAATAAAATTACTCGCTCAGGGTTTACTAAGTTTTATTTACCTTTAGCTATTACTCCACTAGCATCACTTTTGATCCACCCTGTAGGTTCAGCAGGGATGAGTCGAATGCCTGAGGCATTGCCATCGCTTGCAGCCTGGCCTGTTGTTTATGGATTAGTTTTTATTACAAGATCGCTCGGTTTTGCATTTAATGAGGTTGTGGTTGCCCTTTTAGACAGGCCAAATGGAAAGTTTGAACTTTATAGATTTACACGCATCTTGGCTTTTTCAACAATAACCTTTTTAGTATTATTAGCAGTGACACCCCTAGGTAGATTTTGGTTTCAGTATGTATCTGGACTATCTCAAGAGTTAACATATTTATCATCAACCACTCTCTTTTTTGCAATATTAATGCCAGGATATCAAGTTTACCAGGCATGGTATAGCGGGCTACTTGTTAATAACAACCAAACAAAAGGAATTAGTACCGCGGTCATGATTTATGCAGTTGTGGCCATTATAGGGTTGTGGATAGGAACGCATATTGCTACTTTCCCAGGAATCTATTGGGCGGTAAATGTTTTTGTTTTTGCAGGGCTTAGTCAAACATTTTATCTGCGCTATTGCTATAAAAAACTAGGAGATAGTAATGGAAAAATTTGAACTCAATGAAAATATTTCAATAAAAACGCCTCAAATTAATGAATCAGCTTTCATTGCGGATGGAGCAAAGGTCATTGGTGATGTAATTATGAATCGTGAAAGCTCTGTTTGGTATAATACTGTAGTCAGAGCTGATATTAATCAAATTATAGTAGGTGAGCGTTCAAATATTCAAGATAATAGCGTTTTGCATTTAGAAAATGACCAAGGGGTCATCATTGGAAATGATGTAACGATTGGTCATAAAGCAATTATTCATGGCTGTACAATCGATGATGGCGCTTTGATTGGAATGGGTTCAATAATAATGAATGGTGCTAAAATTGGTAGAGGGGCAGTAGTCGGAGCAGGTGCTGTCGTCACAGAGAATATGAACGTACCTGACCTAGGGCTCGTCGTTGGTCTTCCTGGAAAAGTGATTAAAACATTACCCGATGATACATATGAAAAGAATGTGAAATGGGCTAAAAAATACGTTCAACTTGCTGCGATTCATAAATCACAAAATGATTAGAGTATTTTTTTATTTCCCACTACTCTTAATTTTAGCAACTTGTGATAATAAAAGTCTTAAACCAGACAACAATTTTGATCAGGATTGTTTTGATAGCAGCCTAGTTAATCCTCTCGCAATATGCCCCACGGATTATGATCCAGTATGCGGATGCAATTTACAAACATACAGCAATGCCTGCAGTGCACTCAAGGCTGGTATTACACGCTGGGTTCCAGGTGACTGCGGCTCTTCTGCTTCATAATTGGTTATTTTACCATCATATTTAACTTGTTGAGTGTTTGACTAAAATAAACTAGTTTCTCCCTCAGTTTTCGAGGTATAGATTGAAATTAATTTTAGCAACCCATAACGAGGGTAAGACTGTGGAGATGCAGCATGCACTATCGCATTTACCCCTTGAGGTGATCACTCTCAATGATTATCCTCAAATAGGAGATATTCCTGAAACAGGCAATACCCTTGTTGAAAATGCCTTTATTAAGGCAGAAACGGTCTTCAAAGAAACAGGTATTCCTGCATTAGCTGATGATACTGGGCTGGAGATAGATGTATTAAATGGAGCTCCAGGCGTGTATTCAGCGCGCTATGCTGGTGAAAGCGCAACATTTGAGGAAAATTGTAGTAAAGTAATAGACGAGTTGAGTGAAGTTGTCCCTAAAAAAAGAACCGCAAGATTTCGTACAGTGATTGCTTATGTAAATAAAGATGAAAAGCTTCATTGTGAAGGCGTTGTCAATGGAATGATTCTCGATAAAAAAATAGGCACAAATGGTTTTGGCTATGATTCTATTTTTTTCTACCCTGAGCTTAAAAAAACCTTTGCAGAGCTAAAAAAAGACGAAAAGAATAATGTTTCACATCGTGGTAAAGCTTTACGTAACTTCTGCAAAATACTCGAAAAACAAATAAATCATAAAAGTAATGAAATATAAGGAGCTGACTATAGTCATAACGTTAACGGATTAAATTCGCTAAAAGCGATAGATATTTGCCATATTGGCATTGTTAACAATTAATTATAGGAGGTAGGTCTTTTGATTAGAAAGATCCTACATAGCAGCATTTTCTTATGGGTGGCCATCACTTTTATGATAAATGGCCAACAGAATCCGTCCGCCTATGAATTGCCAGACCATTGGTATCCAGCCTCTAGATATGTTATCAAGCCATTCAAACAGCAAGAATTCATTCTGTCAATCCCTCATGACTCAGTTAGATATCAAAGTAGAAATCTAATCAAATTACCTTTTATTATTATTAAGAGTACCGAAATTTCTAGAGATTGGTCCACAATAGAATTTTCAGGTAAGCTCCAGGGTAAGTCCTATAAAGTGCCATTTGTAGCCCCTTTAGATTGGTACATTGATAAAAAAATACGAGTAAATAGAAGGGTAGCGCTAGCCAAAGCCTTTAGCGATACTTCTCAAGCTTTGATATCTCAATCGCAATTTTTAAGAGATAATAGAGGACGAGGAATAGAAGTGATTGGAATGAATGTTGGTCAATTGGGGAGAGTATCGCTGTCTGCTAGAGGAAATGTAACGGTGAAAGGAAACCTTGTTTTTCAAGATCAAGAGCTCATTCGATCAAAGGTCAGTGAAACCAGGAATACCCATTTAAAATTCGATCAAACTCAGCGTATTAGCGTTGAAGGGAAAGTTGGTGAAAGAATTTCTGTTAATGTTGACCATGACTCAGAGCGAGATTTTAACTGGGAAAATAACATTCGCATCAACTACAAAGGCAAAGAAGACGATATCATACAATCGGTTGATGCTGGAAATGTATCCTTGTCTCTTCCAGGATCACAGTCGCTAATGGGATCAGCTAGTCACCAAGGTTTATTTGGAGTTAAAACTACGTCGAAATTTGGACCAATGGATGTTACCGCTATAGCATCAGTTGTAAATACCGAAAAAAAATCGGAGCAGTATAAAGGAACCAGCGAATCACAAACACAGCAAATCAAAGATTACAACTACATTAAGAATCAATATTTCTTTGTCCATGAATGGTTTCGTAATGGTGCATCAATATCTCTTAATGGCGTACCGGTCGATATCCCAGCTTTTTACCCACTTAAAGAAGGTTTACATCAAATTGGAAATGTTGTTATTCGCAATTTTGAATTATACCAATTGGATCAATCAACAAATTCAGAAACAAATCCTGGGACTGCTTTTGCCAATCTACAAAACCCTGAGGAAAGCAATGATCAGACCGGAAACTTCAAACGATTAGAACAAGGTCAGGACTATACGTTAAGTGAGGATCTAGGTTTCATTCGTTTACGACAAAAAGCTACAGATGAAGTTATTGGCTGTACGTTTATCATTGCTGATCGCGTGACTGGGGATACACT
>CERS01183455.1_pt1 | contig 19353 bp, 16 predicted proteins | sample 356251 | NCBI WGS metagenome assembly CERS01 (sample SAMEA2621020, study PRJEB7988) | marine metagenome | isolation source: saline water (ENVO:00002010), including
TTAAAGAGCAAGGCACTCAGTGTTTTTTGCTTTGTCACATTAAAAAATAAAAAGGAATTAAATTATGAATTTATCAGGAATTACTAAGTCAGTAGCTATAGCATTTTGTGCGATTTCAGCTGTAAATGGTGCTAGTCCTAACAAAGATTGTAGAGAATTTGAAAAAGTATCATCTTGCAGCTTAGATAATGGAAAGCATTTTAATGTAAAGGATGATCTTAATCATGCAACGTGGTTAGCTTGTGATGGAAATAGATTAATTCTAGGTCATGAACGCCATGTGCTTGTTAAAAGATATAACAATGATGGTCGTCAAACATCCCAATATGCTCAGTCAACCGAAGTGTATATTTTAAACCAGGGTGATTTAACCCCACCTACATTTGGTAAAGTTAAGGATTTTGGGCATTTTGCAACTTATGATTGGGGATGTGCTGATTATAAGCCTCTTAGCGTAGATTTGGTTGCAGATAGGACCGTTTCACTTGCTACTTTTTGCCGACTTGATAGAGAAGGCAGTCAAAATAAGAATCGTATGGAAGCATTTTTTGTTGAAAGATATCAAGAGAAACCAAATTGTAGTGATCTTGACACATGTAGTAAAAAATAGAAATTATAAACTACAGTAACATGCCAAATGAGGATAAACGAATAGACATGGCGGGACAGCTTTTATAAAAAAGGAATATCTCATAAACGATCGTTTATGTTACAAAAAAAGGGAGGAGGTTATGTTACAAAGTTAGTAACATTTAAATGTCACAAAACCCTGGCGCATAATTAACGTAACTTAACTCACTAATGTTACAGCGTTGTAAAGTAGGCCATACAAAGTTGGTAGGAGATAAAGGAAGAAAAACTTGAAGAAACAAATAGAGATATGAAACAATACCTTCATGAGTAAATTGCCAAAGAAGTACTCCCATAATGAACAAGAAGCATTTTGGAAAGATGAATGGGAGAAAAATAAAGTATATCAGTGGAATGAAGTAACATCCCGTGACAAGGTTTTTTCAGTTGATACACCGCCACCGACAGTATCAGGCTCATTGCATATTGGGCATGTATTTAGTTATACACATACCGATGCAATTGCTCGTTACCAGCGTATGAAAGGAAAGAATGTTTGTTATCCCATGGGCTGGGATGACAATGGATTGCCAACCGAAAGGCGAGTACAAAATGTTTATGGAATTCGATGCCAAGTAGATTTAGCCTATGAGGAAGGGTTATGTTTTAATAAAGATCATAATAGAAAGCCTCATGAGTTTATTGGAGTATCTAGAAAAAATTTTATTGAAGCCTGTGAACAGTTAACAAAGGAAGATGAAGCTATCTTTGAGTCAGTTTGGAGACGGTTAGGATTATCCGTAGATTGGAATTTACGTTATGAAACCATCAATGAGCATTGTCGAGCAATGTCTCAACGATCCTTTTTAGATTGTGTAGAAAAGGGAGTTGTAAAACATGTCGAGGCTCCAGGGATGTGGGATATTGATTTTCAGACAGCCGTTGCACAAGCTGAAATAGAAGATAGAGTAAAACCAGGAGCGTATCATCATATTCGATTTGCTGTTGAATCAGGAGATCACTGTGTTATTGCAACAACACGGCCTGAACTATTAGCGGCCTGTATTGCTGTGGTTGTTCACCCAGATGATAGACGATATCAGTCAATGATTGGAAAATTTGCAATTACACCTTTATTTCATGTAAGAGTTCCAATTATGGCATCAACTCATGCTGATCCTGAAAAGGGGACAGGGGTTGTCATGATATGTACATTTGGAGATGGAGATGATGTTGCATGGTGGAAGCAATCATCATTACCTGTAAAACAAATTTTAGGTAGAGATGGGAAATTATTACCGATTGAGTTTTCAGAAGAACCATTTAATTCATTAAGACCTGGGATAGCCACAAAAAATTACGACGAATTAGTAGGAAAGCGTGTAAAGAAAGCTAGAGAAGCAATAGTAGTGTTATTAAAAGAGGCAAACTCAAGCGTTGATGGAACAACACAAGCTTTAATAAAAGATCCAGAACCAATAGAACATCCTGTAAAATTTTATGAGAAAGGAGATTCCCCGGTAGAGTTAATACCAACAAGACAATGGTTTATCGATATTTTAAGCTCAAAAAAAGATTTGTTAGCACAAGGAAATAAGATTAGCTGGCATCCCGAATACATGAAAACACGGTATCAAAATTGGGTAGAAGGATTAAATCAAGATTGGTGTATTTCAAGACAGCGATTTTTTGGGGTTCCTTTTCCAGTATGGTATCCAATCGATGAGAGTGGAATCATTGAGTACGAGAAACCTATTTTTGCTGATGCTAAACAATTACCAGTGGATCCGTTATCACAAAGTCCAACAGGTTATGACGAGAGTCAAAGAGATCAGCCAAATGGATTTTCAGGAGATCCTGATGTGATGGATACGTGGGCAACATCATCGTTAACGCCACAGTTAGTGAGTCAGTGGGGATTAGACGATAATAAGCATCAAGCTATATTCCCAATGGATATTCGTCCCCAATCTCATGAAATTATTCGAACATGGGCTTTTTATACCATTGTAAAAGCATGGGTACATGAAAAAGAAATACCATGGAAAAATGTAGTCATTAGTGGTTGGGTATTGGATCCATACCGAAAAAAAATGTCAAAATCAAAAGGAAATGTGATCACTCCAGAATATTTAATGGATCAGTATTCAGCCGATGCAATTCGATATTGGGCATGTAAGGCTAGATTAGGAGCCGATACAGCATTTGATGAAGGGGTCTTTGCTGTTGGACAGAAGTTAACAACAAAATTATTTAATGCAGCTAAGTTTGTATTATTGCAGGTACAAGATCAAGGAGAGTTAAGTATTGAGCAGATTGTAGAACCATTAGATTGTGATTGGATGGAGGATGTTTATGATGGAATTAATACGATTACTCAGGCTTATGATCGTTTTGATTATGCTGCCGCATTAGAAACAACAGAGCAGTTATTTTGGACTTTTTGTGATCATTATATTGAACTTGTAAAAGGAAGAGCCTATCAAGAAGAGGATATTATAAAACGACAATCCGCTTGTGCTACGTTATTAGAAACATTAAGTATTTTATGTCGATTACTAGCGCCTGTTTTACCATTTATTACAGAAGAGGTATGGGGATGGCGATTTTCATCAAATAACTCTAGTATTCATCAAGCAATATGGCCCAGTAAACCTGATAATAAAAAAACTGAACATGAAAGAGGTATATTTGCTTGTGCTAAAGTAGTGATGAATGAAATTAGAGCAACAAAAAGCCAATCACAAAAAAGCATGAAATTTCCAGTACAAACATTAGCAATTACAGGAACAAAACTATTTGAAACACAGTTTAAGTTAGCAGAAGGTGATATTATTCGAGCAGGAAGTATAGAAACAATTAAATTTGAAGAACATGCTAACGGAAAATCACCTTTAGTAAAGGTAGACTTAGCCAAGTAAAAATAAAAATCCTTTTAAATAATTAAAGCTATGCTTTTTGAAACGCTTTAGCATCAGCTAAAAACTGTTCAATACCTTTATCTGTTAAAGGATGTTTAAACAGTTGTTGCAACGTTTTAGGTGGTATTGTAGCAACGTCAGCCCCAACCATAGCAGCATCTAACAAATGAATAGGACTACGAACACTAGCGACTAATATTTTAGTTTGAAAAGCATAATGATCATAAATAGTACGAATTTGTTCAATAACATCCATACCATGGTGCCCAATATCATCTAAACGACCGACAAAAGGACTAACATAGGTAGCTCCAGCTTTAGCTGCAATTAACGCCTGAGCAGCTGTAAAGGTGACAGTAACATTAGTTTTGATACCTTTAGCAGATAGAAATTTGACAGCTTGCATACCTTCCGGGCTCATCACAATTTTTATAACAATATTATTACCCCATGTTTGATAGATCTCAGCTTCATCTAACATCCCTTGGGTTGTTGTACTAATAGTTTCAACAGAAATTGGGCCAGGAACAATAGATGAAATTTCACGGATAGTTTCTTCATGATCTCGACCAGATTGTTTAATAAGAGAAGGGTTGGTTGTAACACCATCAACTAATCCCATTTCATAAGCTTGTTTTATCGCATCAATATCAGCCGTATCAATAAAAAATTTCATATAATCCTCCAGTATAAGTATTAGACAGAACCCTTTTTCAGTATTCTATTACGTTAGTATATCAGCGTAACATCAGAAAAAAAAAGATATTAAAATAAGTATAAAAGATTATACCTAATAAGATCAATTATAGAATTAAATGAGAGAGTTATTACCAGGATAAAGTAATATCATCAATGTATGGAGATCGACCAAACGTAAATGAGTCTAATTGAATAATGAGTTGCATATCATCAGCAATGATAGAGGGCGGAAGATCAAGTGTAACAGAATCGATATCTTCTGAATCAATGATAATAGTTTGATTGAGAGTAATAGACTTATCATTATTGATAAAGCCGATAGAGACACCAGATAAAACTTGCAGTGTATCAGCAGGATGATCAAAATCAACCCGTAATGTTTTATAGTACCGATCAATAGGAGGGTTAAACGATTGTGTAATATAGCGACCAAAATGATGAAAAAATTCTTGAGCACCTGCATCATAAGATAGGTGTTTATCAATAGCATTAGAAGAAGCAATTAATTCAAACCGGTTTAAGTCAGGAGCACGGAATGAGGAATATACATTTGTAACATTATCATTTTCATTTACCGAACCAGAATACAACGTATCATTATCATAAAATAGATTATGTGAGGAAGGGGTAGTCAAAATAGTATTATTGTTAATAGCTAATGTATTAGATTCAAAAATATTATAATTAATAGCACCAGAGTAATCATTAGCAATGTTAATACCAACGGAACAGTTATAAAAACTTGAAAATTGAATATTGGCAGAAGTCGTTGCTAATGTAATCGCGTTAGAAGCATCATTAAAGATTAATTGAGAAATAGAAGAAGGACGAACAGAATCTATTAACAAAATCGATTTTTGATTTCCCTGAAAAGCAAGTTGTTCAATTAATACATTATCAGCTAGTTCAACTAAATAAGAGGATCCCATGTGATTTAAGAGTGACAAGTCTGATAAAATCCCTCCTAAATACTGGTATGGTTTTAGCTCAATCGTTTGATAAATATCAACCGTTCCGCTATCAAAAAATAATAGATCCCCAGAATATGATTGCGTAATTAAGTTATGAAGCTCCGCTGACGACAAGCTATTAGATAAACTTACTTTATTAGGAATTCCAACACGACCACTATAAGGCCCTCCATAAACACCAATATCATTTGTAGCGTTTCCTAAGCTTGGGTTGCCGTTAAAGTACGTTTCATTAGCCCCAAACCCCGCATCAATCAAGGAAGATGTTAAACTGAGTATAAACTGGGAGTTATTAGAAAAGTATGGGTTTACATTTTCCCAGATATAATCACTAAGGGTAACGGCTATATTACTAGCATTAAGGAGTAAATTATTAAGATGGCCAAATTCATTATTAGCCAAGAAATTAAAGGTGAAATCATTAGAATCAAAATCTCCAGTGGAGGCACTTTCAAAAAAAACTCCGATATTATTTTTAGCAATTATATTATTGTAAATTGATGTAGAAAGTAAATTTTCAAGAGTAAGGCCAAAATAATCAGCTTGAGTAATAGCATTATTAGCAATCGTTATATTTAAGGAATCTGTGAGAGATAATCCAATATGCCCCCCCGATATAAGATTATTAACGAATAAACTATTACTAATACTATCTAATAGTATATTAGCTAAGGTTAGTTGATTAAAGGAACGAAAGATATTACGTTTTACTACAAGTTGTTCAGAGTTAGAGGCAGAAAGAGAGGTGATATTTGAAGAAACTGTATTTTGGATAATAAAGCCAGAGGTATTATTTACTTTAATAGCTGTATCAACATTATTAAATTGACAGTTAATGATAGAAATATTATCTGCATTACTAGCATAAATAGCATGCGATAAATCTTTGGAATCAAAAACAAACCCATCAATAGTAGTATTATTATTCATGGCAATAATTGAAGAAATAGAGTCAACAAGATTAATTCCTTCGCGAATATGGAGGATAGATGGATAAGTAGTAAGATCACGTTCCCATGTTTGGGGATTATAGCCTCCTCGAATAGTAACTCCTTCAGGAATAATAAAATTTTCTGTATATCCAGATTCTAAATAAGCAACCAAAATAACATCCCCTTCAATAGCAACATCAAGAGCCTCTGAAATGGAATCAAAGTAGCGAGATGTATGAAGCAACTTAACTGTTTTTTGATAATATGGTAATGATAAAACATCTCCATTAAAGGCAATAAAATTATCATTAATTTCAACTGAATCAGAATCATAAGACATATCAATAAAAGGAATAATATTTCCTCCAATTTCTATTGAATTAGATGATTCAAATGGAGTTTTTGCTAAATCAATAAGATGTTCAACAGATTCTTCAAAAGAATCAACCAGAACAGTAGCCATTATCTTGACAGAAATAATACGGGGGTAGTCAGGAGAGGCCGAGGTATTATTAGCTGAAACAACTTTAAAAAACAGAGAACTATCTTCAGCATAAGTTTCAAATGAAAAGGAGGTAATATGTTGTAAGAGCAATTCAGGGGAAGGTGTTTCATTATTTAAAAAGAAAATAAGAGAGTCATTAGGAAATTCGTTAGGAATATTAAAATAAGTTTTATTATACTCAGAGTTATGAATCACAGTATAAGACCGATTCATAACATCTGTAAATTGGATATAGCCAGATAGATTCGTTGATAAAGAAACATTATCAATTGAAACAGCATACCGTAATTTCTCTGATAGAGGGTCCAGATATAAATGCGACGTTTTGATAGATTCAAGTTGATTGCTACCCTTTTGCCAAGTTGCAAGCATATTACGTAATGCATTGACCATGGGAACCGCTAAAATAGCAGTAATAGTAATAGCCACTAAGAGTTCAATAAGGTTAATCCCTCTATTATAAGATTTCATTGAGCTTGTTTTTCAGTAATAATAGTTGCAAAGACAATATTTTCTTCTGTATCATCGAGTAAATTATTAAGATTTTCATCATACCATACAGTAACAACAAGCCCAGCGCTATCAATACGCTGTGCTCGATCTTTGAAGATAATAGTGACTTTAAAATGATCACTTAAAAACGTATCACTTAATTGAGGGGGAGTAGCCCAAAGTAATTTATTAACTCGAGTTTCTCCTGTAAATTCAAGAGAGCTATCAGTGCCGTAAAACGAAAATGGTAACCGTTTTGATTCTTTTGAAAAATTAATCCAGCGAAAGACATAGCTGCCACAGTAGTCACTAATTGTTTGTAAATACTGATAGCGTTTTAAAATAAGGGTCTTCTGAATAAGATTAGGCAAGATTGGAAGAAAAGATGTTGCTAAAATACCTAGCATAAATAAGGTGACCATAACTTCAATATAAAAACTTCCAACACTTTTTGAAGACATCAATTGAATGATACCATATATTAGCCAGGTTTAATGAGTTGAATACTGGAAGAATGTGGAAAGAATTGAATAATATAGTCTGTAGATTTAAAAGAAACTAAAATATGAAATGAAGAAGCTAATATCGAGGTAGAGTTGATAAAAAGACCCCAAGATTTGTCAGGATAAAATTCTATCGATGTAATGGGTGTAGATAGGGAACAGGTAACAAAATTAGAAAATTTAATAATATCCTCTTGAATAATTGAAGTATGGATATGGGGAATAAAAAAAGAAAACGAGTTAATAAAATTAGAATTATTTTCACTAAAGTTGATGGTAACATTAAGTGTTAAACCTAAAGAAGCGGCTGTTTGTTGAGTTAAAAAAAAATATTCCGATAGCTCTTCCGATTGTGTTTTTAATGCAAGGGTTGACTTACTATCTAAATATCGTGGAATAACTAAAGTAGATATTAAACCAACGATAAACAAAGATATAAATATCTCAATAAACGTAAACCCTTTTGAATAAAAAAATTTATACAACTATATATAAATAATTAACAACCATTTCCGCTAGCATCACCAAGAGAATTCCCTTCAGGGATTCGTCTGGTAGTTGTATCCCATGTCCATGGACAATTTAATGGGTCTGAACTAGGAATTATTTCTGGCCAATATTTATTAACACAAGCTTGAGCTGTTTCAATAGCACAATCTTCCCAAGCTGCACTAATATAATCACTAGATGTTTCATTGGATGCTGTCCCATCAGGGTAAACACCTTCAATAAAATAAAATAATTCAATTTGACTATTAATAGTTTGTCTTTCAGCTTCACGTGCACTTTTTTTAGCAGACGTTGTTGATGTAAATAGACGTGGAATAATTATAGCTGACAATATACCTATTATAGTAACAACTATAAGCATTTCCATTAATGTAAAACCTTTACTCGAATGCTTCATATACAAAACTTTTCCTTTTTTATATTTTTTATGATAGATACAAATTATTATATGGTAGAAAATTAACATTGTAAAATAAAATATTAATTTAATAATTTATGCCCAATATGCTTATAGACATTTTTTTGAAAAATTAAACATTTTTTTACGATAAAATAATTAGATATATATTTTTTAGGATTTTTTAGCATAGCAAGGGCATGATTAGAGATTGTTTTTGGCTTAATTTTTGATTGGACAAACTCTGGAATGATAGACTGATTAGTTAAAAAATTAGGCAAGCTAATATAAGAAAGTTTTAATTGTAAAATATATTTAGCAATCCAGTAGGTAAAGGCAGGTAAGGCCGCTAAGACGATCAAGGGGCGATCTAAAAGAATAACTTCTAAGGTAGCAGACCCAGATCCTGAAATAACTAAGGTGCTTTTTTGAATGGCATCATGAGACGATTCAGATAATAGTGTTATTGGTAGATGCTGATAGTGATTCAAATAGGATTGGATAATCGGCTCATAATGTTTGTTACTAACAGGCAATAAAAGAGTTAATGTGGGGTAATGCGTAAGAAGGCTATCACATGTTTGTAACATAGCGTTCAAATAAAGAGAAAATTCTTGAGGTCTTGAACCAGGTAAAAGTGTAATAATAGGATTCGTTGTATCAAAAATAGGAGGTGAAGCAGGAATATTTATAATCTCACTAAGAGGATGGCCAAAATAATAGGTTTCGTGGTGAAGTGATTTATAAAAATCATATTCAGGTCGAAAAATACAAATAATTTTCTCTGAATATTGGCAAATCTTTTTTGCAAGTCGAGTTGATTGCCACATCCAAAAGTTAGGCGTAATAAATGTGTAAATAGGAATAGAATAGGATTGTAGGCACGTTGAAATAAGAGTATTAAAATGTTGAAAATCAACTAAAATAGCTCGATCAATGTTGTGATTATCTAATGTATGCTGTAAGGCATCTGTCAGAGAACGTTTTAACTTGAAATTTAAAAACTGTTTAGAAAAGCTAATACCATGTTGCGAGGCTGATTCAAAAATAAAAAAATCAGCAACAGATTTTAATTTAGAGCCTCCTATAGCATAAATAACATGATTTGGAGATACTTGTTTGATAGCTTTGGCAAGATACGAAGCATATAAATCTCCCGAAACTTCTCCAGCAATAATTAATAGGTTCACACAGAATCTTGTTTTTTAATACAACCGCGCTTAGATGGCACTGTAACAAAGCTAATCAAATAATCAGCTTCTTCTGAAGAATAAGAATTTTCTTTAATAACATCAATAGATGAAGCGGTATCAAGATCAGATCGATACAATAATTTATAAATCTCTTTTAGTTCGGCAATGCTAGAACGTTGGATCCCATTGCGACGTAATCCAACAGAATTAAGCCCTTTAACTAAAGCTGGGTTCCCTTCACATAACATAAAAGGAGGAACGTCCTGAGGAAGTCGTGTATACGCACCAACCATAGAACCTTTGCCGATACGAACGAATTGATGAATCCCAGTCATTCCTCCTATAACAACATTATCATCAACAATAGTATGGCCTCCAAGATTTGTGGTATTAGCAATCACAATATTATTTCCTAAAACACAGTTATGAGCAATGTGAACATGGGTTAGAAAAATATTATCAGATCCAATAACAGTAACCTCTGTTTCTCCTGTAGCTCGGTTAATTGTGACATATTCACGAATTTCATTGCGATCGCCAATAGAAACCCATGATTTTTCACCTTTATATTTTAAATCTTGAGCCTCTGATCCAATAACACAGCCAAAATGAATACGACACGATTCGCCAATTCGAGTCCATTTTTCTAAAAAACAGTTAGAATCAATACGTGTATTATCGCCAATATGAACATGTTCACCAATAATGGTGTTAGCCCCAATAACAACATTTTTGCCTAAAATAGCAGTATGATGAACAGATGCTGTAGCATGAATCTGAGCTTTACTAGGGCGGTGTGCTAAGTTAAATGAAAATATTCCAGAACAAACAATTTTTCCATCAACTAAAGCGCGACCTTTCATTGTAATTTGATTTTCATTCATAGTAGCAACTTCCATTTCAAGACGAAGCTGATCACCTGGAATAACAGATTCAAAAAACTCGACCTTATCGATAGATGCAAAAAAAGCAAAACGCCCATAATATTCAGGGTCTTGTAAGAAAAGAGTGGCTCCTGTTTGAAGAAGTGATTCTAAAATTAAAACACCTGGCATAATAGGAGAATCCTCAAAATGACCTTGAAAATAAGGTTCTCCAATAGAAACATTTTTTAAACCAACAATATAATGTCTAGGTTCTATTTTTGTAATACGATCAATCAGCAAAGAGGGGTAGCGGTGAGGCAAAATTTGTTGAAGTTCTTTAATACATATTAAATTTGCAGTTTCCATTAAAAAAAAGTGTAAAGTGTTTTAGAATCTTATTCAACGTTACATTACATAAATCAAGCGTAATGAAGAGTGGAAGCGTTAATGTTATAGAGGCATTATTTTTGTTAAAATAAGCAGTATGAAGTTTAAATTAGAACATCCATATATCAATAGATTAAAAGATATAGCTAGTATATTTAGAAAGAATCACTATGAATTGTTTTTAGTAGGAGGAACGATTCGAGATGCTCTATTAGGAGAGCTATCAACGGATATTGATTTAGCAACTAATGCAACTCCAGATCAAATAGAAGAATTATTCGACAATACAATTGCGACAGGAAAAAAATATGGAACAATTACAGTTGTTGACAGCGATAACAAAAACACAACTTATATGCAGATAACGACTTATCGAGCAGATGGCAAGTATGCTGATATACGGCATCCTGATTCTGTAACATTTAAATCATCCCTCAAAGAAGATATCAAAAGAAGAGATTTTACGATCAATGCATTAGCATACGATCCATTAACAGAGGAATTAATCGATTATGAGAATGGATACCAAGATTTAGAGAAAAAATGGATAAGAGTGGTAGGAGATCCTTGTAAGAGATTTAAAGAAGATAGTTTGAGATTATTCCGCTGTTGTCGATTAATAGCAAAACTTGAATTTAAATGTGAGCAGAAAACATGGGATAGCTTATGTCAGTTAGCAAAAACAATAGCACTTCCTTCAAAAGAACGAATCACTGAAGAATTAATAAAACTACTAGAATCAAAAAAACCAAGTCTTGGTTTAAATGCATTAATCAAATCTGGATTAGGAGAACGAACTTTGCCAGGACTCAATCAGATATCGCAAAGGGATATTGAGTGTATAAATAAACTAGAAATAGATCTAAGATTAGCGTATCTGTTAAAAGAGTTAGATATAGAGATATGTTTAAGTAATCTCAGATTAAGTAAACAACAAGAGCGATGGATAAACGATCTAATACGATGTGATGGGGATCGTAAAAAAGCATGTTTTCAAAAAAAAGATCTATCGTTATCAGGTAATGAAATAAAGGAAATGGGATTTAAAGGCAAGCAAATTGGAATGATTCAACAACATTGTTATGACTATGTTATAGACAATTTTAGTAATAATACAAAAACAAAACTAATAAAATTTATCAATACCTTAAAAAAACAAAAAAGTTTATTTAAATAAAAGAAAGGTAAAAGTTATTCCAAAAGAAGCATTAACAGCCCGTAATGTTTTAAAACCTCTGTTCTTGTCTATAACTAATATACAAATTCATGTGAGAGCGAGGAAATAATGACTAAAAAGCAAGAAAGACGGTTAAGCCAAATTAAAGAATTACTTTTTGATTGTAAATCTTTTATATCAGAAACAGTCAGTGAAACATACGAACAAAAAAAAGTTAAAAAGCATATTTATGTTCCATTTAGAGAGCGACTAAATACGTTGCAATCAGAAACTCAATTAAAAAAATTAAGATTTTATTTATAAAGATAAACCATAATTGCTATTGACAGAATCAAGTAGCCTTTTTAGGATTTTTCAATGGCAGAACGAACCTTATATAATAAAGTATGGAATAAACATAAAGTTGCAACGTTACCAACAGGGCAAGATCAGTTATTTATAGGACTACATCTTATTCATGAAGTAACAACCCCTCAAGCATTTGCATCCTTACACGAAAGACAGTCAGTTGTTCGATTTCCAAAGCGAACATTTGCAACATTAGACCATATTATTCCAACTGAAAATCAATTAAATCGGCCTTTTTTAGATCAGCAAGCTGAATTAATGTCAAAAACATTAGAATTTAACGTTAAAGAATATGGAATTACTTTTTTTAATAGTAATTCAGGCAATCAAGGAATCGTTCATGTAATTGGACCTGAATTAGGGTTAACAAAGCCAGGAATGACGATTGCGTGTGGAGATAGTCATACATCAACGCATGGAGCATTTGGATCTTTAGGCTTTGGGATAGGGACATCGGAAGTGGCATTAGTATTAGAAACACAAACATTGGCACTGACCCCTTTAAAAGTACGTAAAATAGAGGTGACAGGAACTTTGCAAAAAGGAGTATCTGCTAAAGATGTCGTATTAAAAATTATTAATGAATGTGGGGTAAAAGGGGGGATTGGCTATGCTTACGAATTTTCAGGATCAGTATTTGAACAGATGAGCATGGAAGAGCGAATGACGGTTTGTAACATGAGTATAGAAGGAGGAGCAAGAATTGGTTATGTAAATCCAGATCAGACGACAATAGATTATTTAGTAGATCGTGAGTATGTACCTCAAGGAGAGGCCTTTAATGAACTTAAACGCTATTGGCTATCTATTAATTCAGATCATGATGCTATCTATGATGATGTGGTAATGATTGATGGAGCTAGTATAGAACCAATGGTTACATGGGGGATTACACCAGGGCAGTCTGTTGGGATTAATGAGTTACTACCAAATGCACAGTCAAAGCCAGATGATGAAAGACAGTTAATTGAATCAGCCTTAGAGCATATGCAATTTCAACCTGATTCAGCCATTTTAGATAAATCAATTGATGTTGTTTTTGTGGGGTCCTGTACCAATTCAAGATTATCTGATTTGAGAGCAGCTGCTGAGGTAATCAAGAATAATAAAGTACATAAAGATGTTAAGATGATGGTTGTTCCAGGATCACAAAATGTAAAAAAAGAAGCAGAAAAAGAGGGGTTAGATAAAGTTTTTATCGAAGCAGGAGCCGATTGGAGAGATCCAGGATGTTCTATGTGTTTAGCGATGAATCCAGATAAATTAGAAAATGATCAATTATGTGCATCAACATCCAATCGAAATTTTATTGGCAGGCAAGGAAGTCCAACAGGGAGAACATTATTGATGAGTCCTCAGATGGCAGCATTAGCAGCTATTCATGGGAAAGTAAAAGATATTAGGGAGTTTATCTAAATATGAAAATAGAGTCAGTTATTGGAAAAGGGATACCTTTAGTACTAGATGATATTGATACAGATCGAATTATCCCCGCCCGATACTTAAAGGAAATAACGTTTGAGAATATGGGGAAATATGCGTTTATTGATGAAAGGCAGGATAGTGATGGCAACTTAAAGAATCATCCCTTTAATGACAAGCAGTTTCAGCATGCAAGCATTTTATTAGTAGGTAAAAATTTTGGATGTGGATCATCTAGAGAGCATGCTCCTCAAGCCTTAAAACGATATGGGATACAAGCTATTATTGGAGAATCATTTGCTGAAATATTTGCAGGGAATTGCAAGGCTATTGGCTTACCTGTTGTATATGCATCACGTGATGAAATTAAACAATGTGTATCTTTTATTTCTAATCATCCTGAAACGATGATAACGATTAATTTAGTGAGTAAAAGGGTACGATACTTTGAAGAATCTTTTCTAATTTCTATGCCGGATCCTCAGCGAGAGTCATTTTTAAAAGGAACGTGGAATGTTTTAGATTTATTAAAGAAAAACAGTCACTTAGTAGCAGATTTAGATGCTAATTTGCCCTATTAAAAAAAATATTAATTTTCTAGAGAGCTAGGTTATTCTTCAGTAGTCGTATCAGTATTTGAAGAATCAGATCCTTCCTCACTAATCGATGATTCTTCTGGCCCTTTAATATATTCTTTAAGAGCAGCTTCTCCCATTAAGATTCCCATAGAACCGCCTTCTTCGCCATCAAACTCAATTTTAAAATTAACAGATAATAAAACATCTTCAGGATAATAAATATGTAGATACTCAACATCTTTAACAGATTTTTCAAATTTAATAAGTTGGTTATGTGTTTTTAAGTAATCAAGAATTAAATCAACAAATTCGGTAGCAACGCATTCTTCTGAAAAAAACCAACTATCAGGATTTTCTGTTGTTTCAGCAACACCATCTCCTCCTAGAATACGGTTAGCTAAACGAGAGATAAAGGATCGATCAGCATATAGTAATGCAGGTTTAGAAAACCATTTTAATTCGTTATAAACAGCAGGGGTTTCGTTAAATGAAATATCTTGAAATTGTTTGCATTCATGCTCTGTATAAGATAACAAAAATTTTAATTTAAATTCAGAAGAAATAAAACTAGAAATTGTTAATGATAAACTTTTAAAAATTTCCATTAATGATTTTAAATCATCTTCAGATACATCAGTAAATGTAACATTTTTGTCTTTAGCCATAATTATTTTTCTTTTTTATCCTTTTTATCTTTTTTATCATCTTTTTTATCGTCTTTGTCCCCATCTTTTTTACCCCCATCTTGCTCAGGATCAACAAACTTTAAGGTTACTTTTCCAGAACTTTGAAGGGAACGTGCTTGTCCTAGTATTTTAAGTTGAGCGGCATTAATGGAATCATCATCGGCGCGTTCTTTTGCTGCTTCTAATTCTTCATCTAAAATACTTTTCGCTCTACTAGAGATATTAGCTTGTATTTTTTCTTTTACATCATCTTCAGCACTTTGGAGAGCATATGATAAATCTTTCATATCAACATTTGATAAAATAAGTTGTAGTTCTTCGTCTTTCAATTTAACAAGATTTTCAAACGATAGCATGTTTGCTTTAATATCTTCGAGCAGGTCAGGATTATCCTCTTCGATACTAGATAATAAGTCATTACGCTTCTCCGTAGGTGTTTGCTCTAAAATAGCAGCAAATTTTAAGACCATACCTTTTAAAGATTGTCCACCTGAAGAGCTCATGAATTGCTCATAAAGTTTTTTATCTAATTTACTAACATAATTATCAGAAATAACTTTAACATTAAATACTTTTTTAAATAGTAATTTAGATGTTTCTGTATCCATTTTTTGTAATAACTGACTCGATTTTTCTTGGCTAATATAATATAAAATTAATGCTTTCATTTGCATAGAAAGTCTATCAAACATATCTAAAATAGCATCATTATCAATGGTTTCCAGATATTGAAAAGGTTTATCGTAAGAAACGGAAGCTTTACTTTCGGTAGCATCAAAAGCTTGTTGAAATAACATAGAGCTAAGATTTTTTCCCCCAATAATACTCTTTTTTTCTACAAACAATTCATGAAATTGTAAAACAGTTTCAGTTAAACTAGCATTGTCAATATTACCAAGATTAGCCATCGCTTCTAAGACGACACGACTTTTAGCTTCACCCATAGCTTTTAAAATGCCTCTAGATAAAGCGGGTTTATTCATTTCTAAAAAAAGTAACAACGTAGCAACCTTTTTTACAGGTTCTGAAAAGCTAGATGTTGTACTTGCAGAATCGCTCATAATAATTAATTTCCTTCAAAGTAACTATTATTTACCCATATTTAAGAATCTTTAATCATTTTTTTTTTATAAAAAACACATGCTTAATTAAGTAAGAAAAGATAAGGGTGAAAAAAGAGGGTATTATCAATTAATTATCAGAAAATAATAAACAAAAATGGTCGCAGATTCTTTAAGAAAGACGTAGCGAAATGGAGTTATTATGAGCATCCAATGATTCAATAGAGGTAAGTGTATCTAGTGCTGGTTGAACATCACGCAATGATTCTTTTGAAGCGGTTAAAATGGATGAGAATTTAACAAAATCAAATACAGATAAGGCAGATGAAAAGCGAGCCGCACGAGCGGTTGGTAAAACGTGATTGGGACCGGCAATATAATCACCTAAAGCAACGGGTGTATATGGCCCACAGAAAATAGCTCCTGCATGCTTAATTTTAGGTCGAATGGATTCTGCATTATCAGAAATTAAACATAAATGTTCAGATGCAATATCATTCATGATAGTGATAGCTTCATCAGAGTTTTGAGCATGATAAAGAGCGCTGTTAGATAAAGCCTGTTTAATAATAGATTGTCGTTTTAAGTGAGGAAATTGTTTTGTTAATTCAATTTGAACCGCTTTTAAAACAGATTCTTGATCTGAGATAATAACGCCTGATGCATCTTCATCATGTTCACATTGAGCAAAAAGTTCAGCAGCTGCGTAGGCTGCATAATTAATGTTATCAATATAAACACATACTTCTGATGGACCTGCTGGTTTATCGATATCAACTAAGCCATAAACAGCTTGTTTAGCTGTATCAACATAGCGATTACCAGGGCCTACAATTTTATCAACCGCTGGAATTGAGGCAGTACCATAAGCAAGTCCGTAGATAGCTTGAGCACCACCTGCTTTGATTATTTTATTAATACCACATTCAATTGCAGCCACAATGATTTCTGGAGCTAAGGATCCGTCAGTTCGAGGTGGCGTTGTCATAATAAGTTGAGACACACCGGCAATTTTTGCGGGAATCGCATTCATAAGCACACTGGATGGATAAAGGGCTTGTCCCCCTGGAACATATAATCCAACAATTTCAATGGGGTTATATTGCATACCATAAGAACCAACAGAGCATGGTTTTTGCCAGTTTTGAGGCTGTTGTTCAGAATGAAACGCTGTAATATTTTTTTTAGCTAGTAACATAGCCTCTTTAAAGGAAGATGTAACTTGGGTATAAGCCTCATCAATTTCGGTTTGTGTAACAAGTAAGGAAAATGAATCATCTACTTTAGTAGCATCAAATTGTTTTGTGTAAGTGATAATAGCCTCATCACGTTGACGACGAACAGTTTCCCCAATAGTAGTAACTACTTTAGTGATCGATTCTTGGTTATTATCAAGAATTTGATCATGTTTTTTAGTATCAAAGTTATATATAGTAATAGCTAGCATACTGTCAAATTACCTAAAAAGGGCAGGCTTGTAAAGAACTGGTAAGAAAAAGAGTAGAGCAATTGTTTATGAAGGAGTGCAACCGGGATACGCTTCTCTTCTTTTTCTTTTCTGATCTACTTTTGCACACCTTTCTGCTAGAACTCTTTCGCTGTCAGTAAGAGATACTGATGTGTCACTAACTAACAAATGATGTATCACAGGCTAGATCTTGTAAGCAATAAGATACATTAATTATATCTGTATAGAGACACCTACCTGTAATGCTGTTAATAATAGTTTCTTTGCAAAATGATGGTGATCACTATGTGATTGTAGGGTTGTATTTTGATAGAAATACCTAACAAAAGAGCGTACATGGTTATTGCTATATGGGATATTTTTTTCGAAAGATAATAGTCCAAACCAACTTGATTGTACCGTTTCGTTTGGATTAGGAAATCCCAGACGTGTTAAATAGCTAATAGCATGCGGGTGCATATCATTGATGTGATATGAATAGCCTCCCCCTAGGTATAAATAGGGGATTAAGGGTAGTTTATAAAGGATATAAACAGGGATAGTAGTATAGACCCCTTTACTAAGTAAATTTATTTTATTGTTTCCTTGATAATAACTAATTCCTAAGATAAATGAGTTTTTCTTAAATTCTAATTGAGGCCCAATACAAGAATGACGTTCTTTAAAAGGAATATATAATGACGATCCTACCCGTATCAACGAGAGAGGCCTAAAGTTTGAAGAAGAAGGAGAGGTAAAGTTAATAGAATTTAAGCGATACGTAATGCCAAATGATAGAGTGGATAAATGGCTTTCAATAGTTTCATCTATATCGGCAATATGCCCTACATTACCTTCCTGAGTATCTTGATAACGAGATTGTACTTGGGTGCCATGTGATTGAATCGTTTGAGAATAAAAACGAAGAAAGCTAGTTAATGATTTTGTAAGTTGGTAGTTTAGTAATAATGTAGCAAAATGCATAGTTCCACTTAGGGAACCTTTGGCTATTTTTGATCGCAAAACATGATCATCTGTATCGGCTAATAGGACATAGGGTGACAATCCTAATCTTATATTGATGGATAATTTGGCTAATGTTTGGTTGATATCAAAACCCCAGTATGGCATTTTTTGAGTAAGGTTATAGGTAATAACTGTTCCAGCTTGAGTAAGAAGGGTTTTGCTTGAATCGCTAGGATACCATTGAATCAAATCATATGCTTGAAACTTAAAATATTGATATTTATAGCCCACTAAAAAACGATACGTTGTTTTGGCCAGATTAGGATAGATTATGGAGTATAAGGCTGTACTTAATGTTAGATCAAAGGAAGAGAAGGAGAGGGTGGTATCGCTTTCAGAGTAAATGTCCTGGATAGTAGAATCAGATGATAACCAATCTGAATCTTGTAGTTTGCCAGCATCATGTGAAATATTTTTTTGGATTTGTAAGTGAGCTAAAAATTGTGGGGTAAGGTATGATAATGCATTAATATTAGCGACATCAACATTTGTTGGGAATCGTAATTTACTAACAGGAAAATGATAGGCAAATTGTCCAAGTTTTGATTCTGTTAGCCCTCCTATAGTATAGGTAGAAAATCCAGTTAATGGTTGTGTATTAAATTGAATAGTTATGGGGGAATAAGCATCTATAGATAATGGGAGTATTAGACATGAGATAA
>CERS01071899.1_pt1 | contig 19337 bp, 18 predicted proteins | sample 356251 | NCBI WGS metagenome assembly CERS01 (sample SAMEA2621020, study PRJEB7988) | marine metagenome | isolation source: saline water (ENVO:00002010), including
TTAGATGCTATTCCTGATTTTCGTTTAAATATGAGTGGTTGCCCCAACACTTGTGGAATGCACCATGTTGCTGATCTTGGTTTTTTTGGGAAAATTGGGAGAAAAGATGGCAATATGTATCCCGCCTATAATGTATTAGCCGGAGCAATTGTTGGGAAAGGTAAAACAAAATATGCCGAAAAAGAAGCAGAAATTCCAGCTCATGCAGTACCAGAATTAGTATATTTATTTTTAAAAGATTATATAGAACAAAAAGAAGATTACAATTCTTATCAAGAGTATTTAGAAGCTGAAGGGAAAGCTTTAATCAAAGAATTATGTGATTCCCTAAAAGATGTTCCTGATTTAGCTGATGATAAATCATTTTATATTGATTTTGGGGCAAAACGGATGTTGCGCTTAGATGATATGGGTACAGCTGAATGTTCGGCAGGTATGTTTGATATGATTAATGTTGATAAGCGGACCATGGAATCTATTTTAAAAAAGAATCCTGATATAGCAACAATTGCTAATGAAGAGTTATATACAATAATGTTTCATACGTCACGGATGTTATTGGTAACAAGAGGATTAGATGCTACTTCAGATGAACAAATTTTTAGTTTATTTGGTAAACATTTTATTCAGACGGAATTAATTGATATTAAATATTTAGAGTTAGTAGAAGAAGCGAAGAAAAAAAATTATAGTTATTTGAGTGAGCATAGAGAGTCGGTTATAGGTATATCAGAAGCCATTCGAAGTTTATATAAAACAATGGATGATTCGTTACGTTTTAAAGCGAGTTTAAAACAACCCAAACAAGAAATAAAAGAAGAAGTAAAAAAAGAAAATAAAACAAATATTGAAAAAGATTATCGAGGTGTGGGCTGTCCTATGAATTTTGTTAAAACAAAATTAGTGTTAGAAACCATGTCTGTTGGCGATGAATTAACGGTTTTATTAGATGATGGTGCACCCATACAAAATGTGCCAAATTCAGTTAAATTAGAGGGTCATAAAGTAAGATCACAAGAAAAAGATGGCAGGGGCCACTGGAAAGTGTTAATAGAAAAAGGGTAATAAAATGAAAGAATCAAAACGGCGTAGTTTTACAAAAGTAATTTCATGGCGAATTACAGCAACGTTAGCGACGATTATTATTTCTTATCTGATTACAGGAAATACGGATATAGCGATGAAAATTGGAGCGATTGAAGTTATCGCCAAAATTGCATTGCAATATATTCATGAAAGACTATGGGCAAAAATTAGTTTTGGGGTTCCAAAACCATTGGATTATCAGATTTAAAAAAATATTTTATTAAGAAAGTAAGAGTATATGGATATAAAAAAAACAATAAAAGTATTAAATAAACAGTTTTCTTCAGCAGATTTATCTGAAGTCTTAACCTTTTTGCTTGAAAAATATGATAAAAAAGTAATTCTAGCATCATCGCTGGGATTAGAAGATCAGGTATTAACACATCGTTTATTATCTCTTAACAAAGAAGCTCGTATTTTTGTCTTAGATACATTGCGTTTAAATGACGAAACCTATGACGTTTTAAATGAAACTAAAAAAAAGTATCAATTTGAGTATGAAATTTATTATCCTAATAAGCGTGCCGTTAATAAGTTAACTAAAGAAAAGGGTGTAAATTCTTTTTATGAAAGTATTACAAATCGGAAAGAATGTTGTGCAATCCGAAAATTAGAACCGTTACAACGTGTTTTAAAAACTGTAGATGTATGGATTACAGGTTTAAGAAAAGATCAATCGATAACACGAATCAATATGGAATTATTTGAGTATGATGAGCAACACAATATTTTAAAAGTTAACCCCTTAATAAATTGGAGTTATGATGATGTATGGGAGGCTATCAATCAATATGATATTCCCTATAACAAATTACATAATAAAGGTTATCCCAGTATTGGTTGTGATCCATGTACGAGAGCTATTAAATTGGGAGAAGATTTACGTGCGGGTCGATGGTGGTGGGAAGCTGCAGATCAAAAAGAGTGTGGCTTGCATAATAACAAGCGTGGTAAAAAAAAGAAAATAAAGATAATCTAAGAGAACAATGACAGATACAAATAATGATAATCAAATGGGGCTAACACATCTAAAACAATTAGAAGCAGATAGTATTCAAATTATGAGAGAGGTTGTTGCAGAAACGGATAATCCCGTGATGTTATATTCGATTGGAAAGGATTCATCGGTTTTATTACATTTAGCTAAAAAAGCATTTTATCCAGCCAAAATTCCATTTCCTATCATGCATATTGATACAACATGGAAATTTAAGGAAATGATAGAGTTTCGAGATCATTATGCTAAAGAATGGAATTTAGATTTAATTACGTATATTAATCCAGAAGGGATTCACCAAAATATGGGCCCTTTTAGTCATGGATCCGCTGTTCATACAGATGTTATGAAGACTCAAGCTTTAAAGCAAGCTTTAGATGCGTATGAATTTGATTGTGCCTTTGGTGGAGCAAGACGAGATGAAGAAAAGTCACGAGCTAAAGAGCGCGTTTTTTCATTTCGAAATGAACAACATCGATGGGATCCAAAAAACCAACGTCCTGAATTATGGTCATTATATAACACCAAAAAAAATAAAGGTGAATCAATTAGGGTATTTCCTTTATCTAATTGGACTGAGTTAGATGTATGGCAATATATTTATTTGGAAAATATTCCAATAGTGCCACTATATTATGCTAAAAAAAGACCGGTTGTGAATCGTGACGGTGTATGGATTATGGTAGATGATGACAGAATGCCATTACTAGAAGGTGAAGTCCCTCAAGAAAAATGTGTGCGATTTAGAACGCTAGGGTGTTATCCCTTAACTGGTGCCATTGAATCAGAAGCGGAAACCTTACCTGATATTATTAAGGAAATGTTGTTAACAAAAACGTCAGAACGGCAAGGCCGTGTGATAGATAATGATAGTGGAGCTTCGATGGAAAAAAAGAAACAAGAAGGATATTTCTAATTATGTTACAAGAAACCACATTAATTAAAAATGATATTGTTTCGTATTTAAAATCACATGAATATAAAAGTTTATTACGCTTTATTACCTGTGGATCGGTTGATGATGGAAAATCAACCTTAATTGGCCGGTTATTATATGAATCAAAACTAATTTATGAAGATCAATTAAATGCCCTTAAAAAAGATTCTAAACGAGTTGGAACACAAGGTGATGATATTGACTTTGCTTTATTAGTAGATGGACTAGAAGCTGAAAGAGAACAGGGGATTACGATTGATGTTGCGTATCGCTATTTTTCTACCAATAAACGTAAATTTATTGTTGCGGATACACCCGGACATGAACAATATACTCGTAATATGGCAACAGGTGCATCAACAGCTGATTTAGCTATTTTAATTATTGATGCACGTCAAGGTGTACTAACTCAAACAAAACGACATTCAAAAATAGTTAGTTTATTAGGTGTAAGCAATATATGCTTAGCCGTAAATAAAATGGATTTAGTAGATTACAAACAAGATGTATTTGATACAATTTGTAAGGATTATCAGAAATTTGCTGCTCAAGCAGGTATTAACAATATAACAGCTATCCCTATTTCAGCATTAAAGGGTGATAATATTACATCGTTAAGTAAGAAAATGCCTTGGTATAGCGAAACTCCTTTAATAAACTTTTTAGAAACAGTTGCAATACCAAAACCAGCTCAAAATGGGCAATTTGCTATGCCTGTCCAGTGGGTGAATAGACCTAATTTAGATTTTCGCGGTTTTGCAGGACAGGTTGTATCTGGTTCTGTTTCAGAAGGAGACGCTATTAAAGTATTGCCATCAGGTAAACAATCAACCGTTAACACCATTGTAATGATGGACGGTCATGTAGAGACAGCTCCATTAGGGCAGTCTGTAACACTAACCTTGGATGATGAAATAGATGTATCACGTGGAGATATGATAGTTGCAGCAGAGTCAGCTATTAAGATTGCAAATGAGTTTAAAACAACCATTTTATGGATGTCGGAAGAGACGCTAGTGCCTAATAAGCAATATTGGATAAAGTTTAGAGCTAAATTAATCACAGCAACCTTATCAGAACCTCATTATAAATTAGATATTAATACATTAGAAAAGTGTTCAACAGATAAGTTGGCACTTAATGAAATAGGCGAATGTGATTTATACCTCGACCAAGATATTCCTTTTGAGCCATATAAAGATAACCATCAATTAGGTAGTTTCATTATCATTGATCGAGTTAGTAATAATACGGTAGGAATGGGATTAATTGAAACATCATTAAGTAAGAAAACATGGGTCGATCAATTTGTGGAAAAACGATCAAAATATTGGGTACATGGATTAGTAGATCAGCAAGCAAGAGTAAAACAATATGGCCATAAACCATTATTAATTATTTTTACAGGGGATGTTAACCGAGAAGTCTATTCCCAGTTTCAAACGGTACTTGAAAAAGCCTTATTTGATCAAGCAATTAAGACCTATCGTTATGGTGTTGGCTTTATGGGGACAAGTTATAATACAGATACATCTGATACACAGTTAAGACAAGATATTATTAAAGAATTAAATAATATTGCCTATGCGTGCTTAGATGCAGGTTTAGTCTTTATTACAGGTTTAAAAGCCTTAACAGCAGATGAATTAGATCAGATTAAACGTTTGTCATCACCACATGATGTATGTGTAATTCGCTTAGATGATAAGGAGGGTGTTGCATCACTGAAAGCGCTTAACTTAAATACCTTGCAAGATGATATCGTAGATAAATTATTAGATTATATTCGCTAGTAATCCGTTTTTTTAATAAAATATAAAATACTATTAAACTAAACTTTTTGATAAACTTATACAGACATGAAATACATTAAGTATATTTTAGCGTTATTATTATGCTGTATATCATTAAGTTATTCACTTGATACAACCTATACGAATGTAGCGATAGCAACTGATAAAGACGCTGTTTCTAATCAGGATGATTTAACCGTTTTAGTAACCTTAACCCATCAAGAGGGATGGCATTCCTATTGGAAAAATCCAGGTGAATCAGGCTTAGCTACTACAATTAAATGGGAATTACCTGCTGGATTTCAAGCGGGTGATATTAATTGGCCTATGCCACAAGCAATACAATTTGGTGATTTGATTAATTTTGGTTTTAAAGATCCTGTTAATTTAGTTATACCTATTCAAATTAATACAAGTGTCAAAGAAGGAGAGTACCTCTTAAAAGGAAAGATAAATTGGCTTGTTTGTAAAGAAAGTTGTATTCCTGAATCAACATCAGTTTCTATTCCAATTAAAGTAGGCTCAACAACTCAATTTAGTCAGCAGGCAACTAAAATTAATAAACTGATAAAAAATCGTAATATAGGTATTTTAGCGGCAAGTTTTCAAGAAAATACAAATCAACTTATCATAACGTTACCAAAATTAGATACTCAAATAACAGCGATTACATTTTTCCCAGAACAATTAGAGTTAGTAGACTATCAAGTTGAGCCCCTTATTCAATATAATGATACAAGTCTTTTGCTAACTTTAAAAAAAGTAATGACTAACAAGACTAAGCATAAGCATCTAACAGGTATCTTAGCCATCAATAACACTGATTTTTATCAAGTAAAAGCAGAAAATCAAGGAGGTATCACTATCAATACCTTAATAAGTATTTTGGCTTTTGCTTTTTTGGGAGGATTAATATTAAATATTATGCCTTGTGTTTTTCCGATATTATCTCTAAAGGTACTATCAATTTTAGCTAAGAGTAAGCAGGAGAAGCAGGTCATTAAAAGGCAGGCCGTAAGTTATACGTTAGGCGTTATTGTTTGTTTTTTTGTAATTGTTACGGTTTTAGTTTGGTTAAAATATATTGGTCTGCAGTTGGGTTGGGGATTTCAGTTACAAAATCCTATTTTTGTCTATTTAATGATGTTAATTATGCTGGGAGTGGGATTAAATTTAAATGATCGGTTAGCATTACCACAATGGCTTGAATCATTACCAGGAATGATGAGTCAGGTTCATAACAAAGCCACTACAAGTTCCTATAAAGATTTTTTTACAGGTATTTTAGCTGTTATTGTAGCAACGCCTTGTACCGCACCGTTTATGGCAACGGCGATTGGTTTTGCCTTAACTCAAACGGTAGGAGTCATGTATCTTACTTTTTTTGCTTTAGCGATAGGCTTTAGTTTTCCATTTTTAGCGATAGCCTATATACCATGGCTACAACAATTATTACCAAAGCCAGGGCAATGGATGGTTACGATTAAGCATATTTTAGCTATTCCCTTATATCTAACCGTACTATGGTTGATATGGGTATTAAGTCATCAAGTTGGTACATTAGCATGGATTATCGGAGGATTGAGTATAGCTGCGATAATGGCATTCACGAGTTTACTAAGATTGAATCAAACAAAATTATCTTATAGTGTAGGAGTAATTATAATCCTGATGTTGGCAGGTCTAATCGGCTTACTATCTCAAGCAGAGCCAAGTGATAATGATGTTAATAGGGGAGCGTTTCAAAGACTAGAAGAGGCTGTTAAGCAAAAAAAGAAAGTATTGGTTGATGTAACCGCATCCTGGTGTGTATCGTGTAAAGTAAATGAAAGTGTCGTTTTAAATAGACCCGATATAAAACAATTTTTAGCAGATAATAATATTGACTTTATTGTATTAGATTGGACCAATTATGATGATGATATTACGGCATATTTGGAGTCATTTAATAGACAGGGTGTTCCCTTATATGTATATTATGATGAAAATGGGAATACAACGCTATTACCACAGATATTACAAAAAGAAGATATTTATCAATTAAAGGAGAGATAAATGAATAAAACTTTAAAAGCAATCCTTGTTAATAGTTTAATTATTTTAATAAGTATTTCATTAATTTATGGGATGTCATTTTTTAAAGACGATGAAGTACAGACACAAAACCGCAAGAAAGCGCCTTTATTTACAGCTGTTGACTCAAATGGGGTAAAGCATAAGTTAGCTGATTATCGAGGAAAAATAGTGGTGTTAGAATGGAAAAATCATTTATGTCCTTTTGTTGTAAAGCATTACAAAAGTGGTAATATGCAACAGATACAAGAAAATTTAACCAAGCAAGGGGTTGTCTGGCTAAGTATTATTTCCTCTGCAAAAGGCAAGCAAGGTTATGTGTCAGGTGATGAATGTAATGAAATCATTAAGCAAGAAGGATCAAAAGCAACCGCCGTATTGTTCGATCCAGATGGTACAATAGGAAAACAATATGCTGCTAAAACAACGCCACATATGTTTGTTATTGATGTTAACGGGGACATTGTGTATGAAGGAGCTATTGATAGTATTCGCTCAGCTGATTCAAGAGATATCAAAAAAGCAACAAATTATGTAGTAAGCGCGATTAATAATTTAATAAAACAAAAACCTATTGAACCATCACAAACAGCAGCCTATGGCTGTTCAATTAAGTATAATTATTAAATTTTAGAGAACTGATATTTGTTGAGCTTTTTGCAAGGATAGTTTAATCAGTTAATCTATTAATCTTAGGTAAGTTATGAATTTTACCAAAATTACCTAGAAAGTCTTTATACTCTGTTGTTTCTTTAACATCTTCATCTGATTTCTCGAGTATTGCATTAGACTGATCAATAAACTCTTTAGTAATAGAAGCTTTTTCATATTCATCTTTATCTAAAAGGGTAATAGCAGTACTAATGTGTCCAAGAAGCTCTTTTTGTTCTTTTAGATCATTCTTGTTTAATCGACCAAGAAGCTCAGTAATACATTCTGGTTTTGTTTTAATTCTACATACTCCAGAATCACACCCAGTACCAGGCTCAATATACAAATGTTCAGGATAATAGTTGTTAAATAAATGATCATCCAAATTTAATGTAGCTTCTTTTTGCACACAATTTGGGCGTTCACTTGGCAAAGAGGGTTTTGTTTGAGCAGGAGGTACTCTGTTTACTCCACTGGAGCTTAAAGCATTCGATCCTGATAAAGTAACTAATACTGGTACTAAAAGTTTAGAAAGCTTCATATAAACTCCAATTATTAAGATAAAAATTTATAGTAACATGAAAAAATTTCAAAACAAAATTTTAATAGCAGAAATATTCAAAATAGAGTTAAATAAATGTAAATTTTGATAAAATAATAAGAGGAAATGAAATTTTTTAAATGCTTAACACGATAACTATATATAAGAGAATAAAAATGAAATATATAATTTTAGGTTTAAAAATAACGTTGTTTACATTGGTAAGTATATCAATTATATATCTATCACTATCGATAGAACATAATACCCAGAAAAAAATGATTGAAGACAGTAAAGTGGCAAATAGTATATCTAGCATGGCAAATCAAGCTAAGATAAATAAGCTAACTAAATAAAAAAGTTTTATCCGGACTCTTTTTCTAGTTTTTCAAGTATTTGCTTGGTAATAACGAAATGTTTTTTAGCGACCAGATCAAGATCATCCACCCCATGTTTTTTGATGAAATCATAAGCAAATTGGGTAACATGTTTAGAGGCACCTTTGGGAAAGGGGAGTTTATATGATTCCGATATTTTTTTTATCGAATCAACAAAATGGTGTCTGGCAACTATGCTAGCGCATGCAACCGAAAAATTAGATTCGGCTTTAGGTCGCTGTAACAGTGTAATATTCAGATCTTTCGTACGAAGCGAGTTTTTTAATAAGGAGGCATTCCCGAATTGATCACAAAGAGCATGGCTACAATGCCCTTGTTTTAAAGTATCTTCAATCACTTTCATGTGTGCCCAAGCAAGCAGTTGATTTAAATTTTTAAATTTTTCGTAAACGGTGTTATAGCTCGCATTTGCCATAATCATAACAGCATGCTGACATTTTTTTTGAATTAATGTAGCCAAGTTGGCAATCATAGAGTCCGATAATTGTTTGCTATCGGCAATACCGAGTCCTTCTAATTCCGGAAGTACGTCAGGCGTCACACGAACAGCAGCAATGACTAGAGGGCCAAAATAATCTCCTTTTCCAGATTCATCAACCCCAATAAGGTCATCAGGATCATCATTCTTAGAACTTAACTTTGTAACATCATTTTCCATCGCAGAACGTTTGGTTTCAGACAGCTGTAGAGGGGTTAAAAAAAGCTGTAAATCAGATTGTAATGCTAGTAGAAAGGTATCAGACTTAATTTGAGAAAAATCAAGTTTTATACCTTTTTTACTTTTGTAGATACGTAGTACTTCAGAGTGTGAATCTTTTGATATTAAAAACTGAATCCCATATTGAATTTCACGGTAAGGATTAATTTGGTAACGATTTTCTTGTAAATGATGTTTAATGTCATGATACAAAACATCAAGGCTGGAGTATGTATTTAACATAGCTGGTTACTACATGTAGCAATAATTATAAAATAATATTTCATAATGCTAGTATATCAATAGGGGATGGGATAACAAAGAAGATAGTTAATAAATTCCACGGATATGCCAGAGTGTGGATAGTAGGCAAAAGCAAAGCTTTACCACACGAAGCACAATCTATGGAAAACCTGATAGGTTTACCGCATATCCACAGAAACGAAGACTTATATTTTTAGTAGTTTATTACGAGGAATTATCCCATAATCGATCGTTTATGTTGCAAATTTAGTAACATTTAAATATGACAAAATATTGTCACATAATCAAGATAACTAAACTAAACTAAACATCAGTGATATTACAGAGGGATAAATATGTAAAGATAAAAAAAGACCTCTTATAAGAGGCCTTTAAAAATTCTAATTATATAAAAAAATTATTTTTTAGATGACGTTGTTGTTTTTGTGCTTTTACCACTTGTACCTGTTGCTGTTACCATTTCATCAAAAATTGTATTTACATGGTTATTTAATATATCAAGTGATTTATTATTACTAGCAACTAACCAGTCAATCATTTCCTTATTATTATTAATAATTTGTTTCCATGCTTTTTTTGCACTTTCTAATTGTTCGCCTGTCTTGTTACCTTGTGTAAAATTACTTACGATATCATTTATCTCAGCAGATTGTTTTTTTGCTTTTTTAGCCATTTCTATTGATTGGCTCATATATTCACCTTGTAAATTTTCCCATGTTTCTTTGGTTTTATTAAAAATGCGTACAGCGTTTCCAGTTTCTGCTGATTTGTAAAAAGCATTAAATTGCTCACTTATACCTTCATTAAACGTCTCATAAATTGTTTTTGAACTCATTTTTAAACCCACCTTTATTTTTTTAACTTAATATAATTATCATAACAAGTTATTTTTAAATAACAAGCAATTATTTTATGTTACTTTGACATAATCACCAGGGGCCTGGCACAGATGATATTTTTTTAATAGCGGAGTAGGTTTTATTTTTTTTCCAAGTTTAGTTTTGAGCCATTTATTCCAATGTGGCCACCAGCTTCCAGAGTGTGTTCGCGATGTATTTAACCATTCTTCAGTTGTTTTATATGATTTGGTATTTGTATGAAATCTAAAGACATTTTGATTGGGTTTTACAGGTTGAATAACCCCTACAATATGCCCGTAATTGGACAACACAAATTCAACATTTTTAGCATGTTGTGTTAGTTCAAAAGCTGATTCCCATGGCACAATATGATCATCGGTAGTAGCTAAGCAAAAAACATCACAAGTTATATCAGCTAAATTTAATGGCGTATCTAATAAAGTCAATTGATTAGATTCTGCTAATTTATTTTTTAGATAAAACTCTCGTAAATAAAATGAGTGTAAAGCTTCTGGTATACGTGTTGTATCACCATTCCAAAACATAATTTCATTTGTAACAGGTTCTTTACCTAATAAATAATAATTTAAGACACTATTCCAGATTAATTGTTGTGGCTTTAATAAATCAAACATGGTTCCCATATCTTGCCCATGAAAATAACCCTTTTTGCTCATTCTTTCTTCAATAGCACTTATTTGATTTTCATCAATAAAAACGCCAATGTCTCCAACATTTTTAAAATCAACAAGGGATGTTAGAAACGTAGCACTGCTCACTTTGTGTTGCATCTTATGTTTTTTTAAACAAGATAGGAGGCATGCCAGCAATGTTCCTCCTACACAATATCCAACAGCATGAACAGATTTATATTTAAACTGTTCTTCAATAACGGTTAAAGCAGTTAAGGGCCCTTCTTGCAAATAATCTTCAAATGTAAGAGACCGATGGGTAGAATCAGGATTGATCCATGAAATCATAAAAACACTCATCCCAGACTTAACTAACATCTCTACCATCGATTTTTCGGGCGATAAATCCATAATATAGTATTTATTTATAAAGGGAGGAATAATTAAAATAGGCTTTTCGTAGACAGTTTCTGTTTGAGGTTTATAATATATTAATTCGATAATATCATTACGAAAAACAACTGATCCTTCTGTAGTGGCTATTGTTTTACCTAGTACATAAGCCTCTTTATCAACAGGGTTAACGGTAAAGTTACCTAAAGTTGAACCTTTAATCTGATCAACAAAACTATGGATACCATTACAAAGGTTTTTGCCATTATCTTCCATTGTTTTATGTAAAATTTCAGGGTTTGAAAATAAAAAATTTGAAGGAGAAAGTGCCTCTGTTAGCTGTCTAATATAAAATGAAACCGTTGCTTTTGTTTTTACATCAATGTTGGGGTTTAATTCAATAGTGGAATGTAGCCAATTGGAAAATAATAAATAAAATTGTTTAATCGTATCAAAGTATGGGTTGCTATCCCAATCTTGATGAGAAAATCGATAATCTTTTTTTGCTGGTTCAACAACAGGATCTGCATCATTGCCCTCTAGTTTAGCAATAAGATAGAGGTTTAATTTACCTAGATCTTCGAGTAATGTTTTCTGCGAATCAATTAAATCGGGTTGCTGAGATAAAGAAAGCATCCATTTTGAAATGGCGGTATTAAAAGAACCTATTGTAGGTGTTATAAATGATACATAATCATTGACACTATCAAATGGATTTTTAGCTTTTGACTGATTGTTATCATCCGTATCTGTACTAGATTTCTTTGATTCTTGAGTAAATGAATCAAATATTTCTGTGTTTTTAGAGATACCATCCTCAAATGTTTGTGTCATGGTATCAAAAAATGATTTTTGTGCCTTTGATGTGCATTCAAAAACATCTTTAAAACTATCTGTAAACTGATTAGAAAACAGGTTGTCCAAACAAAGCCCCTTATTGATAGAAATGAAAATAGACTGAACTTAAAGTCTATCATAATAAAATAATTTTTTAAAATGATTAATTTTTAAGTTTAAAAAGTTTAAATAAAGGGAAAATCAAAGAAGTTAAGAAGATAAAAATATTAAATGGACTACAAATGACTATAAAAAAAGACAAAAGAAATGCCTTGGTAACAGGTGGTATTACAGGGATTGGGCTTGAGGTTGTAAAAGAATTACAAAAAGAGGGGTATTTAGTTATCGCTAATTATCCACCGCATATGAAAGAAAGAGCTGTAAAAGTTAAAGAGGAAATTGGGGTTAATATCGTAGAATTTGACGCATCTAATTATGATGATGTTGAAAAAGCTATTAAAAAATTAGAAAGTGACTATGGAGAAATTGATATTTTAATTAATAATGCCGGTATTACAAAAGATGGGTTTTTGCATAAAATGCCAGTTAATGATTGGCAAGCTGTATTACGAACAAATTTAGATTCTGTATTTAATTGTTGCCGAGTCATTTTGCCAAGTATGAGAGGGAATGAGTTTGGTAGAATAATAAATATAAGTTCAGTTAATGCTTTGAAAGGACAAGTTGGTCAAACAAATTATTGTGCATCAAAAGCTGCGATTATTGGCTTTACCAAAGCATTAGCCTTAGAAAATGCAGCAAAAGGGGTAACTGTCAATGCGATAGCTCCTGGATATGTTGATACTGAAATGGTGAAAAAAATAGATTCAGATATATTAGAAAGTCAAATTTTGACACAAATTCCAATGAATCGATTAGCAAAAACAAGTGAAATAGCATTTTTGATTAGACATTTAATTAAAGATGAATCTGCCTATCTAACAGGTCAAACAATTTCGATTAATGGCGGCATGTATTTTAATTAATAATAATTCAAATAACTAAGTAATAATACGTGTTTTTATAAGATAAAAAACTATGAAATAGTGAATCACGATAGTATAATTTTAAGTGTTTTAAATATATAGTGTTGTGTAGGAAATGTATTTAAGAATAAGATGATAAAAATGATTAGTAGGTGCAAGGAAAAAACATGGCAATTAACAACAAGATTAACGACCTGATAAAGCAGTTTTTATATATAATCTATACAGAAACCTATCAAAATAAGACAAATAGCACGTTTATTGAGCGATATGTTGCTAAGCATCCTTTATTAAAGCCCGAGCTAATTGTGATTAATGATCAGATTCAGGGCTTTAAAAAAGTATCTAAAAAAGTGATGTCCTTAGAAGAGTTTCCTATTTATTTAGAAATAGAAGGTATGTATGAAAATGAAAATATTTACTTAATTGATGCTATAGATCTTTATTCAGAAACAATTCTTAATTGTCAGTCACGGCTCACAGATATCATTTATATTGCTAATGTGTTTAGCCATTATATTTCATTTGAAAGATCGATCGATGTATCAAATCCAAAAGAAGAGTCCATTATAATTACGTCAAAAATACAAGAATATTTAATTATTAAGTCCGAAGCAGAGAATATCAATAAATTAACATCAGAATTAGATTATGATGATATAGAAAAAACAGAAAATAAGGATTTAGTGATTAATATAGATCAGTTTAAAGATGCATTAAAAATTCATTTAAATTATTTTGTGCAATTTATAAAAATTTGTCATGATATCTTAATAAAGGATATCCCATTAAAAAAAATAAAACCTGAAATTGAAACTTTTTTTGAGGAAAATAAATGAATAAAGCCATTCATATTTTACAAGAAGGAAATAACTTGAAATCTGAACTCGCAAGAGAGGTTTTATCAAAAATATTAACAGGGAACTGTCTTGATAGTGACGTAGAAAATTTTTTAATTGAATTTGAATCAAAGCCCTATCACTGGGAAGATTTGATTGGGTTTATTCAGGCCATGAAAGAAAGTTGTATTAGCATCAATAAAACCACCAAAAAACCCATTATGGATGTATGTGGTACCGGTGGATCAGAAAAAAGTCGTTTTAATATTTCAACAGCCGCTGTGTTTGTTTTGGCAGCGGCTGGTATTCATGTAGCAAAACATGGGAATTATGGATCAAGACGACCTAATGGAAGTTTTAATTTTTTAGAAGAAATGAATATTCCATTTCAATTTAATGTAAATGAAATTAATACTTTATTAAAAGAATCAAAATGTTGTTTTTTATTTGCACGTTATTTTCATCCTGGAATGAGACATGTTGTAAATGCAAGAAAAAAAATAGGAAAACGTACTGTATTTAATATTTTAGGACCATTAGCAAACCCCATTGATCTTGATTATCAACTGATAGGCCTTTCATCAGAAGAGAATATGGATGTTTTAATTGATACTGTAAAGGCATTGTCGTTAAAAAAAGTAATGTTTTGTATAGGTGGCGATGGAAGAGATGAAGTAAGTCTGCTAGGTAAAACAAAATTAATACATGTTGAAAATAAAACAGTTAAAGAATTTGAGTTTGATTTTTCAAAAGAAATAGAGAAAATTAAGCATGATTATGAGTGTGGTGATAGTCACGAAAACGCATTAACATTAATTAATATTTTTATCGAGGAAGATTGGGAGCACCCCATTATAAAACATATTAGTATTAATGTAGCTGCGGCTCTATTGTGTGCAGGACAAGTATCATCTCTTGTTGAAGGATATGAAAAATCAAATGAATTATTTAAATCAGGAGCAGTTATTAAATCGATTAATCATTACAAAAAAATTGCTGCTGAATTAAAATGAACTTTGTATCAAGCTATGATACAATCGTAATGTGATTCCCGGATATAAAACAGACAGAAAATATATCATTGCAATACTATATTTATGTTTCATGCTACTAGGCGCTGAAATAAATCAAGCAAGTAGTGTAACAGACAATGTCGCCCTAAATATTATAACTAAGACTGAAAATGCATTACGTGGTGATAGCAGTAAAATGGATTTAGAGATGATGATAGCAACACCTAAATGGAGTCGAGCAGTACAATGTTCAATTTGGTCAAAAGGGAGCGATTTTTCCTTTATCCACATTCGTTATCCAAAGAGAAATAAAGGTGTTAAATTTTTAAAACGATACAATGAAATGTGGCAGTATATTCCAAAGGTGGAACGAACAATAAAAATTCCACCATCTATGATGATGCAATCATGGATGGGCTCAGATTTTACCAATGATGATTTAGTAAGAGAGAGTTCCTTAATTACCGACTACCATGCCACTTTATTAGCAACTACAGACAACTATTTTAAAATTCAATTAATTCCATTAGAAACAGCACCTGTTACCTGGGGAAAGGTGGTAATGCATATCCATAAAATTTATTATATTCCTACCTATCAAGCATTTTACGATGAGTTAGGCGAGTTAGTAAGAATTATGGAAATGACTGATATTAAGAAGATAGGAAAAAAATGGTATCCCATGACATGGCTGATAACCCCACAGCTAGAAGCAAAAAAAGGACATTATACACGTATCACCATTATTGAATTAAAGATGGATATACCACTAGATGACACCTTTTTTAGTTTAAGACAATTAAATCCATAGAAAGATGCTGATATTTAAATTAGCATGGCGAAATATATGGCGAAATAAAAAGAGATCCTTAGTAACCATAGGTTTATGCACCATTTGTACCGTTTTTCTAATTTGGTTTGAAGCGTTTAATGATGGAAGTCATCAAAAAATGATTCGTGATGTTGTAGAAATGTATCCAGGTTATATTCAAATTCAAGAAAAAGGGTATTTTGATAGACCTAGCTATGATCATTTATTAACAAATGTTAGTACAATAAAACAACAATTAAAAGCTATCGACGGTATTCACGCAAAAAGCGTTCGATTTGAAGCGCCATCTTTGTTTTCAAGTAAGGATGTATCCTATGGAGGGCTGCTAATAGGGATTGAACCAGAAAACGAAGCTAAGATTTCTCGGCTGAAAAAGGCTTTAGTAACCGGACGATTTATCACAAGTAGTGATACAAATGGTGTTTATATGGGTGTAGATTTAGCAAAAAAATTACATGTTAATCTTGGTGATAGTTTTGTATTTATGTCATCGGCTATAGATCGGTCCATGGCTGCTGATACCTTAACAGTGAAAGGATTGTTTGAAAGCAATTTATTTGATTCAGATATTCAATTTGTTTTTGTTAATAAATCATTTATGGATGATATATTTTTAGTTAATAACATGGCATCCTATTTGGTGGTAAAGCCAACTGATACGGCTGAGTCATTAGTCTTAGCAGAAACATTAACTAGTTTATTTAATAATACAACAATAGAGGTATTATCATGGCGACACTTATTATCTAGTTTTGTGCAATTTGTAGAAATGGACGAAGCTATGGGGCGTATGACTATTATTATTGTTGTATTAGTAGTGTTTTTTGTCATTATGATTTTTAATTTTATTTCTATTTATAATCGGACTAAAGAAGTAGGGATGATGAGAGCTATGGGAACATCTGATTGGCAGATTATCGGAGTGTTAAGTTTAGAATCTTTAATAATTACCATGATGAGTATCATATTTGGTGTATGCGGAGGAAGTTGGTTAGCCATTTATTTTGAGACAAATCCATTAGAGATAAAACTTTCAGAAGATGTATTAGAAATGTATCATCAATTTGGGATGTTAGATTTTTCAATTCCAACACGATTTTCTTTAGACGCAATTATTTTTGGTGTAATAATTATTATCGTTATTAATGTTTTAGCTATTATTTTTCCTATATGGAAAACCTTACAATTAAAGCCACGCCAAGCATTACAGGGTAACTCATGAACTCATTAATGGTGATATTAGCATTTCGAAACTTAGCTAGAAATAGAGTTAGAACAACGATGGTTATCGCTATGATAGCTTCTAGTTTAACGTTGTTGATGTATTTTCAAGGATTTATGGATGGGATTATTGAGCAAATGACGAAAGATACCGTTCGATCTGAGACATCTGATATAACAATTTATGGTAAAAAATATCGAAAAGAAAAAGATTTAAATAACAGATTAACGCATAAAAAATATGTTTTAAAGAAATTAAGTTATCTCGATTCAATTGAAGAACATTTTGAACGGTTAGAGCATGATGCGATGATTGCGTCACCTTACTATTCTCAAGGGATTAAAGTAATTGGTTTAGAATCAGAAAAAGAAAAAGATGATTTTATATTATCAACGCGAATCAAAGAAGGGGATTATAGTTTTCCAAACGAAAATGCGATATGGATTGGACACGCCTTAGCTGAAAAATTAGGGACAGGAATACAACGAAAATTAGTATTAACAGTACAAGATAGTAAAGGAGAAATTATAGGAGAAGCGTTTCGCGTTACAGCCATAATACAAACAAATAATCCAAAAATTGATCGAGCAAGTGCCTTTATATCACTTACAAAAGCTCAAGCGTTATTTAATGTTCCTGATATAACACAGCTATCAATTAAAATTCATGATCAAAAAAGATTACGAGAGGTTCGAGATACCATTCAGGATGAAATTGGAAATCATTATGAGGTCTTCACATGGCGACAATTATTTCCTAGTTTACAGTTTATGGAAACAGCAACACAATCGTACATAAAGATTAGTTATGTCATTATGTTTATTATTATGATGATCGGGTTTGTAGGCGTTATTATGATGAGTATTATGGAACGTGTAAGAGAGTTTGGTATTATGATGGCAATAGGACATAAATTTAAGCAGGTCAGTTTAATTGTATTTTGGGAATCTTTGATGATGAGTTTTTTGGGTTTTTTAATCGGTACTACGTTGGGATTTGGTTTATTATATATAGTTAACCAAACAGGTGTTAATTTAAACATATTTGGACAGGGTTTTGAGCAGTTTGGAATAGCAAGTATTATTTATCCACCTATGAAAATAGCTTATTGTTTTACACCCTTATTAGCTGTGATAATAACATCAATTTTATCTATTATCTGGCCCTTAAGAATTTTATATAAATTAAAACCAATTCAATCTATACAATTTAATTAAGGAGAATTAATGATGAGTATTATAACATTATCTAGCGTATCGAAGATTTACTCAGAAAAAACAGCTCGTAAAACCGTTGCCTTAGAGAATATTAATCTCGAGGTAAATGAGGGTGAGTTTTTAGCGATTAGTGGACCTTCAGGATCTGGGAAAACAACGTTGCTAAATATGATTGGAGGTTTAGATAGCCCTAGCAATGGGCGTATTATTTTAAATAATAAAGATATAACAACGTTAAAGGAAAATGCATTATCACATATACGACTTCATCAGATTGGATTTATTTTTCAAGCCTACAACTTAATTCCAGTGTTAACAGCGCTAGAAAATATGGAATATATTTTGATGTTACAGCGGATAAAAAAAGAAGAAAGACAAGCCCGTGTAAAAGATGTTGCCTTTCGCTTAGGAATAGATGACTTATTAGATAAAAGGCCAAGTGAAATGAGTGGTGGACAGCAACAGCGTGTAGCTATTGCTAGAGCTATTGTATCAAAACCAAAATTAATTTTAGCCGATGAACCAACCGCTAATTTAGATTCAAAAACAGGTGAAATATTATTAGATTTAATGAGAGAGCTTAATGAGGAACATGCCATGACCTTTATATTTGCAACCCATGACTCCTCTGTTATTAAAAAAGCAAAGCGACATGTATCCTTATTAGATGGAATGGTTAAAGATGATCAGGCTAAATAAGCTTATTCCTATTATTACACTATTACTAAGTTTGGCAACATCTTTACAGGCAAGTAAATGGGAATTATCAAGTGATAATACGATAGTGGGATTATTAATGAGAGGAAGCACAAGTCAAACAAGTATAGCCTATCAGTATAGCCAAAGTAAGAATCGAGTTAACTATAATTGGTCTGAAACGCTTTCCTTTTCGACATGGGTTGATTTAGAAAGTTATTGGGCCAACCAATCATTAACCAATTCCTATATTGAATCAATAAATCAGCGCAGTAGTAACTTACCAATTAGCGTTTATAAGCAACTATATAGCCGAGATAATTATCGTTTAAGTACAACATTGAAGCGAGCTTACATGCGGATAAAGTTTTTT
>CERS01079141.1_pt1 | contig 19116 bp, 18 predicted proteins | sample 356251 | NCBI WGS metagenome assembly CERS01 (sample SAMEA2621020, study PRJEB7988) | marine metagenome | isolation source: saline water (ENVO:00002010), including
ATCTCTAATTGATTCTTATTCGTGATTTTTGCAAGAGAAGAAATCTTTGTTTGGGTACCCTTAATATCGCAATTAAAGGAATAAGTATTTTTATTTTCTGTGGGCTTAAAAAAGGCATTGAAATAATTATCCTTACCATTCGCATTCAATACATTATATCTTTTTGAATCCTTATCTTTTATAATAATCCACGTCGCTCGATTCGGCTCTCTAATCCGCTGTAACAACAGTCTATCCTTGTATAAGCTGCCTACAGCATATTCATACCAAATACCTTCAAGTAAATCAACATTGTTTTTATTTCTTTTAAAATACTTTTCGTAGTTCTGTTCTGCGGCCGACTTTTGAACAATATCTCTATCTGATGTCTTGAGAGAGCAAGCAGATAAACACAGAAACAGAATTATTAAAGTTTTGTACATTATATTTATAGTCTATAGACATAGCTCATCTTAATAAATAAACCATCCGACTGTCGCTGCATCGATTGAAATCTATATCGCTCTGGCTCACTCAACTCAGAACCATAACCTATAAAAACCAAGGTTCCTGGAGTGGGTCTGTATGAAAAAAGGAAGTCTGCTTGAATGTTGTTACTTTCATTTTTTTCTGCTCGAATATAGGTACCATCAGAATTTTTAAAATAAATTGGTAGGCCATCACGAGAAGTATCAAATAAACTGTCTCGGTACGATGAGTTATATTGACCAACGAATCTTAGAAAAAGACTTTTTGTCAACTGGTATTCAACCTTTAGTCTTGGTACGGTACCGCTGGATACCAATGTTTCATCAGTTGGGCGTTTATTTTTTTGTTGATTGAGTCTAAAATTTACTCGAAGCTGATCGGATGGATTCCAATACAACTTCATTTCAATCAATTCAATCATGCCAGGCGCCCATTCCTGATAATTTGGATCTTTGCCATAGCCATACTTTATGCTACCAGAGAATGAATCAAGCTGAGGTAATTGTAAAGTAGTCATAAACCCTAAATTTATTATTGCATCTCTATCAACGAAAGGTTTGTACTCCTCACCATCTTTATAGAAATGGTTTTGATAAGATTTTTCAGAAAAACCAAAAGACTCATACCAGATGAAAGTGCTTAATCCCCAACCTCCTCTGAAATTAAACGAAAATGTTGGATAACTTCTCCAATCAAGGGGCTGTTCTCCATTAATAAATGGATCGTAACTCCAATTGTAGGTATGCCTGTACCCCATAGTAAATTTTTCCACTGCATTTCCTTTAGAACCATAAAATGTTCTACGGGTACCAGCAGCTATGCTAACATAATCACCAATGCTTATGAAGCCCAGCGCAGGATTAAACTCGCTATGAAAAGCTGTTGAAGTAAATGAGTGCGACCAGTCCCTATTGGAAGAATTTGCAGATAAGTTCCACATTGGGGCTGGTTTCCCTGCATTGTCTGCATTATTTGTTACGCTAAATCCTCCTTGACCTTGAAAAGAATATTTATTCTTTAGAATAATTTTTCCATCAATAGCAAAAACACGATTTGAATAATCATTATACGTTTTATCGGTATAAACAATTCCGGCATGGTTTTGATCTAAAAAATCGCGCTTCAATCTAAGGGCATTAACCGCAGCAACATCCATCTTGCTGATTGATGGGCCAAAATTATCCGCTGCAGAAATCACACCAATTGAATTTTTATCGCCAATTTTACCAGTGATTTTTGAAGATGCTACAGGGTTCACAATCTTTCTTGTATAAATTAACCTAGTAGGAGTAGAAAAGAATTCAATACCGTCTAAGAAAAAAGGTCGCTTTTCTGGAAAATATAAGGCTCTTCTAGGTTCGTAGCTTATTTGAGCCACATCTGCTTCAATTTGAGAAAAATCAGGATTTAATGAAGCATTTAGAACGGTATTATTTGATAAACCGTATCGTATGTTCACACCTAAGGGATCTTGAGTTTGTGAACTGAAATCATTATCCTCCTGCATTCTACTCATTGCTCCGCGCAGTTCGGGATTGATATCAAAAAGGCGATTAGATTTTAAATTTTTAATATTAGATAGTTTTCCGTTCTGAGCTAAGAAGGAGGCTTCGCCTAGTTTAAGAGGTATAAGTGAAGTCCAATAACGAGAATGCTGCACTTTTCTCAAAACATTAAAACCCCATTTTTGAGTACTATTATTATTAAAACGTAAACTTTTTAGTGGAATTTTAATTTCAATTTCAAATCCCTTTTCAGTGATCCTACCTTTTGAATCATAGACATAGTCCGGATTTTTATCAATTGTATAAGGCTTTGATGCTTTTCTATCGGGAACATTATCTGTAATAGTTCCATCGTACTGCTGACCAATTGGATTGACTGCAAAAGCATAAGCTGTTCTTTGATCATTATAAGTATCTAATACAAAAAGGAAATAATCATCACTGTTTAGCTTGTCTCGGTCAGCTAGGGTTGACCTAACTTCATCCTTATTAGCATAAGCCACAACGCCAAAATATATAGCATCAGTACTATACCAAATATATACTTCGGCATCATCCTCTGCTTTCGCACCATCAACAGGTAGATAGTTAGTGAATCCGCTGACCATTTTAGCATTTTTCCAGGCTTCTTCATCTAAGTATCCATCAATAGAAATACTACTATCGTCAAGTTGAGCTAGCTCAATATCATAATTTTTATTAGGATCGCTTTGCATACTTGCGCTTACATCAAATAAGCATAACAATAAAAGGAAATAGCAAAGTGGATTTTTTTTATGGGCATTGAATCCTCTAATTATTTCAGACATAATTAAATATGCTTCCTGATTACTGAAAGGGTCATTTCTATATCCTCCAATGAATTATAAAGATGAGGTGAAAACCTTATCGAGTCTTTCCGGCTAGATACAAACACCTTAGCAGATTTTAATGCTTTAATTAATCGTTCGGAATTAATTTTTTCAAAATTAGCAGTAATGATTGATGATCTATCATTTTGGTTTAATGGTGATTTAATACTCGCACCAAGCTTTTGCAAGCCTTTAATCAAATAATCAGATAAAAATAAGTTATGGTTATAAATTTTTTCAATACCAATTCCATTTAAGTAATTAATTGATTGTGTCAATCCAATAGCGCACCCAAAAGCAGTGGTGCTAAACTCAAATTTCGAAGCATCATTTTTATAGCGGATTCTAGTGGCATCCAAATCCCACATATTATCGTGGCTTCGAAACCCGACTAATCCTGGTTCTAGCTGATTTGCAAGATTATGTCTAATATACATAAATGCAGATCCAAAAGGTCCACATAGCCATTTATAGGCGCCAGCAACCAAAACATCAATTGAGTTTTTTTTCACATCTATAGGTATTGCACCCGCTGATTGGGTTGCATCTACCACCAAAATTGCATCATTTTGATGCGCAATTTCAGCAAGCTGGTTTAAATCGTAAGTTTGTCCATTTCCATACTCAGTATGGGATATGCAAACTATTTTGGTGTTTTTATCGATCAAATCATTGATTGAGTCAATTGAGGTGTAGTTATTGACTTCTTTTGCAAGCCGTATTTCAGCGCCAGTATTATTAGCAATGCGTACCCATGGGTAGACTGTGCTAGGAAAAGCTGAGCTAGTACTTACTATATTTTGCTCATTTATGGGACTTATAGACCACGCCAGCGAGCTAAGTAATTCAGTTGCGCTTGAACCTGCTGATATTTCTGTCGGTTCGGCATTAATGAGTTTCGCAGCGGATAGATGTAAATCCTTAAAAACATTCTCCTCTACTTCTTCTGTAAAATTATTACTTCCGTTTTTGGATACATCATTAAACCAATCATGAATCTTTTTTTCTGCACCACTAAACATCAGAGACACATTGGCGGCGTTTAAATAACTAAAATTTGCTGCGGATGGAAAATCTTGAGGTTTTGTTATGGATTTCATTTAATCCAGCTAAAATAGCCGTATATATTCATGATTGTGATTATAAATGACATTACAGCAGTAGAATAGGCTTTTTTAGTTATTGAATACATACCAACCATTATATTCCCAGCAATCCATATTAACCAAGAAATACTAAGTTCATTCGCATTTAAATAATATCCAAATACCACAAGCGCTGCACCTGCCCAGCCAATAATTTTCCATACTTTTGAATTAATTGACATAAATATTAATTATAATCATTTTGAATGCGTTTTTGATACATTTTTACAGATTTTCTATCAAGTTTTTCATTAATTATCAATGCGAATAGGCTTTTTATCTTTAGATCTGGGTTTAAACCGTCTCCCATTCTTCTCAATTGTACATAATACCAAGATATGATACAGAGTGCATTCAATGCCTTGATTATTGTAAAAGAGCTATTGATAGAAAACCATTTTTTGCCAATTGATAAGTTATCTTCAAAACTAGGCAAAGACGTGATTTTGCGCAACAAAAGTTTTTTTACAGCTAGAGGGTCTGAGCAAAGCGGTCTCGCAACACCAACCATATGACAAATACTAGATAAGGCAGAATTCATTCCTCTTATGGTACGAAAACCTCCAGTAACCATCAATGGCGTGGAGCAAATCGATGATATATTTTCAGCATAAGATAAAAAATAGGCTTCTCTGGCAACTGTACTGCGCGTGAGGTGCAAATTCTTTTTCGGGTCTATGCTTAACTCATCATATCCTAAAAATTTTGCCTGCTCATAAGTTCCTCCTGAGATTTCTAATAGATCTATTTTTTCTTCGTTAAGAATTTTTGCTACAGCAGTAGATTCAGTATCAGTAAATCCACCTTTTTGAAAATCGGCTGAATTAAGTTTAACTGATATAGGATAATCACTTCCAAGTTCTTTGCGACATCTACGTATAATCTCAATGAGGAGACGTGATCTATTTTCAATTGAACCACCCCACTCATCATTCCTTAGATTGATATTTGGTGATAAAAATTGAGATAACAAATACCCGTGCGCTGAATGCAATTGAACCCCTGTAAAACCTACTTCTTGAGCAATTTTGGCAGCAAAAACGAATTGGTCAATAGTATTAATTATGTCTTGATTATTCATTTCAATTGGTACCCCGTATCTCCTTCCGGGGATCTTTAGCTGGACCGATGACGGCGCCATTGGTGTTTTATTTATTTCCATTGGTGTTTGCCTACCGGCATGACTTAATTGTATCCAAAAATGAGATTGATTTCGTGTCCCTATTTCTGTCCATTTCTTTAGAGTTTCTAATTGGTCTTTATAATTCCTTTGATCTAAAATAATATTTCCAGCACCTTCAAGATTAAATCTATCAACCATTACATTTCCTGAAATTAGTAAACCGCACTCACCTTCCGACCATCTTTGGTAAAGATTAAGATGTTTTTGATTTACAAAATTATTTGAATCTGCAATTCTTTCAGTCATGGCTGATTTTCCGATTCTATTTTTTATCTCTGCGCCACAGGGAAGTTTCAAACTAGATTGTATTAAGTTCATATACAGTTAAGATCAATTCTTTTTTAAAAAATAAATCAATGCCAAGCTAATCATAAATGGCATAACCCGCTCAAGCCAATCTCCTGGAGTATTGGGTAATAAAAAAAATATAACCGCCAAAACAAAACCTAGCATAATTGAAATTAGTAAGTGGATTGCGCTAATCTTCCATTTCATTATTTTAGAAATGACTGCTGGCCCAAAGGATGACCCCATTGCGGTCCAAGCAAATAATACCCTACTAAATATTTTTTCAGGTATTAGAACTGCAATTAAAGCTGAGGCTAATATCACAATGCCGGTAATTATCCTTGACAGCTTTAATGTATTTTGCTTAATACCAAGGTCGATGCTGATTGATGATGAACAAACTAATATTTGACTATCCGCTGTTGACATAATTGCCGAAACCACTGCGGCAAGCAATATTCCCTGAATTGCTGGGTGAAAAATCTCATTGGACAATCTAAAAAAGATATTCTCATTATTATTTAAATCTTCAATCATAAAATGACCTGTAATTCCCAGTAGCCACATTCCAGTAAATACAATACAAAACCAAATCATTGCATATTTCCTAGATTTTACCAAGGTATCTTGATCTTTGACTGATATAAATCGTGAAAGCAAATGCGGTTGTCCAAAATAACCTAAACCTATTCCTAGATGTCCAATAATTAATCCTAATGCGGTCATCCCGATATTACCTGCTGAAAAGCTACTAAATTCATTCGTGGTAATAGCAAAACCCCTAACAAGCTCTGCAATGCCTCCAAGTTTAATAATTGCTACAATTGGCATTACTACAGCAGTGATCGCCATAAGCATCCCTTGAATCGTATCAGTGATACTCACAGCAAGATATCCACCCATATAAGTATACAGGTAGATAACTATCGCACTGATCATAATGCTTTCAATAATACTAATTCCAAAAGTATCATTTAGGGCATTTCCAGCTCCTTGAAATTGTGAAGCAATATAAAAAGTGAACGAAAAGATTATAATAAAGGATGATGCAAATAGAATGTATTTTTTATCTCTACCATTGTAATCATTTGAAATTAACTGAGGTATAGTAATCAGATTATTTTCTCTGGTAATTTTTAAAATGGTAGGTGCAACTTTAAGCCATGACATAAACATACCAGTCACTACCCCTATTACTAACCATAAAGTTGATAAGCCTTGTGAAAAGGCAATTCCACTCACCCCTAGCAAAGTCCAGGCAGACGAATTGCTTGCGGCATAGCTTATAGAAGTAATTATAGGGCCTAGTCTTCTGCCACCTACAAAATAATCTTCAATTGTTATATTTTTTTTGCGCGTGGACCATCCAATAAAAATTAATAATAATTTATATAGGATTAAAGTAGCTATGATTATGGTTGATCTTTCCAAGGCTCTTCTTGGTTTATATTTTATTTAAGAATGGTAATTTTCTAATCATTAGTAAAGTATATGTATTAAATTTTTATGTTTTAATAAAATTAATTTATCAATGATAAGAATAACTTATACGTATCTTTCTTTTTCAATATATGATATTTTTGAAAAAATAATTCTGAAGCAATGAATCGATCTCAAAAAGCAAAAAAAATTGGTGCTATTCTAGATAGTCTGTACCCTACAACTCCAATTCCACTTGAACATTCTAGCGCCTACACCTTGCTTGTTGCAGTAATGCTTTCTGCCCAAACCACTGATAAAAAGGTGAATCAAGTTACCCCTGACTTATTCAGTAAAGCAGATACTCCTGAAAAAATGGTCGACCTTGATGTAGATACTATTAAAAAAATAATTCAGGAAATTGGATTAGCGCCAACAAAAGCAAAAAATCTAAAAAAAATGGCACAACAAATTATTGATGCAGGTGGATTAAGAGCTGATTGGGTATTCCTTGAAAGCTTAGCTGGGGTTGGACACAAAACTGCAAGCGTTGTGATGTCGCAATGGTATGAGATTCCAGCATTTCCTGTAGATACCCATATCCATCGCCTCGCTAAAAGATGGGGCCTATCAAAGGCAAAGAATGTTGAAATGACCGAAAGGGATTTAAAAAAATTATGGTCTGATTCATTATGGAATAAACGTCATCTACAATTAATATTTTTTGGTCGTGAATATTGTCCTGCTAGGAATCATAATCCAGAGGGATGTGTGATTTGCTCATGGGCTGGATTAAAAAAATATTTTAAGAATAAATAATCTTATTATCTTAAAATATCTTTATAAAAAGAAATATAAAATAGTAATAATTGATAAAATTAATAGATATGGAATCGTTTTGATAATAGCAAACTTACGAAGTATCGCATTAGTACTATTTACTTTTGGAAATGAAATATTCTCAGGTCTATCAACACTAAGAAACTTGCAAAGCGGTTCCCAGCCTTCATTCACAGAATATAACAATAGCCTGTCAGAGGGTATTGTTTTTTTAAGATCTTCAATATGTTTATTGTAAATGATCTGAACTGATTTTCTATCGGAAAAATTATCTTTAAATAATCCACTCCAAATTAAGTTATCTTGCATTGTTATTAATCTTTTAAGAGGAAGAATTAACTTTTGAAACCAATTCGGCAACATTATAGGAACGGTATAAACAGTATTCTTGGTACTTTTATACCACGCGTCAAAATCCCTCATAGTTAAAATAAATTTTGCATCTGGATATTTTCTAGATAGCTCTTTGTAAAAAAGGCATACTGGATAATCAACTCCTGAATTAAAATTATTAAATAGTTGATCCCATTCGGGTTTATTACCAATTGAAATACTATACCATTTTTTTATGTGTGATGGGCGTAATACTATTTCAGTCATATGATAACATGGGCCCAATCCTAATTTTTCCAATGCAATTTTTAACGACATTGTTCCTGTCCGCCCAAATCCCGTACCAAATACTTTCATTAATTATTTTTCCGATTCAAACGACGATGCAATGACCCTGATCTACTAGAGCGAAAAAGAGATACTGAATGAGATTAAAAATTTAAAATAAATTAGTTTTTTTATTTTGTTCTAACTGAGCCAAGAGTAACATCATTTGATACAAAACCACCACGAGGTTTCTTAATATTTATTTTAATACCCATTGATTTAAATTTCTTTTCTAAGTTACCCACTTTCATATTGGCCCTAATGGAAAAAGATGATCCAGCCGGGGCATTAGAATCTCTAACTTCTGATAGAGTTTTATGTGAGTCAGCGCTGTGATTACTTTTACCCTTCTTAATATCAAGAGTTAATCCATACTCTTTTTTAAATTCTCTTTTTAACGTGGATACTTTCTTTCTTCCATTAATACTAATATTTGCCATAAAATTTCCTCCTTTATTCTATACTTCTTATTTGAGATGTAAATTATAGGCTTACTCCTTCAAAATGCAACTAAATTGATTTTTTAAAAAAAACTTACAAATCTATTTAGGAATATTGGGATTTTAGGAATATTAGGATAAGTGCTTTCTGATCGTGAGGCTCAGATAGTTTCTCCTAATTTGAAATAACGAATGCCTAATCTAAAAAACCCTCAATATCAAAAGACAAAGAGGGTTTTTTTAGTAGCGGGGGTAGGATTCGAACCTACGACCTTCGGGTTATGAGCCCGACGAGCTACCAGACTGCTCCACCCCGCGTCACATATATTTTTAAATAATACCTAATATTATATAATAATTATTAGCTGGCAAAATTAGTTGAAAAACTATCTACTGCCAAACTCTATTTTTTAGTTATCTCTATTCTAACAGCTAAATGATCTGAATAACCCCCTAAAAGATTATTTCCTGCCCAAAAACGATAGGGAAAGTGCTTATAGTTTCCTTCCTGCTGGCGATATTTTGGTAGATCTAATATATACGTTGAATTTGAGACCAGTACTAAACCTTTCTGATCTCTTAGGCTTTCATGAATTATTATTTGATCATAAAACAGGTCTTCCCCTCTGTAAACGTAGGTTCCTTTTTTAGGCACTCCTAACATTGGTTCCATTAGACTGCTCAAGCCAATGGTTTTTAGAGATTGGACATTCATTTCGTCTGGATCTTCATTAAAATCTCCAACTAAAATAATTTCTGATGAAGAATCTAAAGAAAGGATAGATGAAATTTCGCGCACAAGTAGCTGAGCAGTCGCTGCTCTTTTAGGAATAGATTTTTCTCTACCTCCATAATTTGAGGGCCAATGATTAACAAATAAATGAATTAACTCATCTGCATATTTACCTTTAACATAAAGAATATCGCGAGTTTTATCTCCATCTGGTAAGGTATTTGGAATTGGCTTACTTGAAATAACCTCAAAATAATTAGGATCATATAAAAGAGCATTATCTATCCCTCTTTCATCAGGAGAATCAAAATGAATTATCTTATAATTCCTTTCTTTGTAGGCAAAGTTAAGATCTTCAAGCACTATAGCGTTCTCAACTTCGGATAATCCCAATACATCAACGTTCAGGTCTGTTAAAACCTTAGCTGATTGTTTAATTTTTAAATCATATATTTCTTGGGTAACATTCTTCCGACCACCTATAGAAAATTCTTCGTCGTTTTTAATAGGGTCATCAAAGATATCGAATAAATTTTCTACATTCCAATATCCAATAGATAAGGGTTTTATCGTATTTGAGCAGGATAAAGTAAATAAGCTAATTGTGATATAAATCACATTGGTAATCATTTTTTTCATAATATTGGAACTTTTATCATTTTTAAGGGTCTAACTTACTAAGCGGGCGCGATTTTTTCTCTTGCCAAATCTCTTACCTCTACAACCTCCTTGGTAAATTTCGCGCTCGCTTTTTTATTTATTTCTAAATGAGATTCTTAAAGGTACCCCTTCTAGATCAAAATTTTCTCTCAACTTGTTTTCTATAAAGCGCTTATAGCTTGCAGGGATAAGCTTAGGGTAATTTGTAAATATTACAAAGAGGTGTGGTCCTGAATTTACCTGAGTCATATATTTTATATTTATAGCCTTACCTTTTGTAGCTGGGGGGCTCTGCAGCTTTAAAACTTTCTGTAAAAATTTATTTAGATCTGAGGTAGAGATTTTTGTTTGGCGTAATTTATAAATTTGATGAGCAGCTTTTAATATACTGCTGATTCGTTGCTTGGTTTTAGCTGAAATAAATAAAACTGGATAATGGGACAAAGACTTAAATTGAAGTGACATCTCCTCCGTAAAGTCTTTCATTGTATTCGTTTCTTTTTTTACTAAGTCCCACTTATTTACTATAATAGCCATACCCTTTCCTTTGGTAATAACATCATCCATTATAGTCTTATCCTGCTTGGTAAATCCTTTTTCCGCATCTATTACAACCAAAACAACATCAGAGTTAATAATGGATCTCTTCGTTCTGACGTTGCTATAAAATTCAATATTATCATCTAGTTTACTCTTTTTTCTAAGGCCAGCAGTATCAACAAGCGTAATTGATTTGCCATAATATTTAAGTCGCGAATCTATAGAGTCGCGAGTTGTGCCTGCAATCGGAGTAACAATAGCTTGATCTTTTTGGAGTAGAGCATTTGTAATTGATGATTTTCCCACATTGGGCATTCCAACGATTGCCATTCTCATTCCATCCTTTGTTTCGTTTTTTTGAGTACTATCATCCAGTTTTAGCTGGTCAAGTATCAAATCGAGTAAGTCGCCTGTCAATCTTCCGTTCAATGCAGAAACTGAACAAATTGGATCCATACCTAGTTCATGAAAACCATAGATTTGCTTATCTAAGTCCAAAGTGTCGCACTTATTCACTGCCAAAATAAACTTTTTACCAGATTCGCGTATCAAGCTCGCTAAAGATCTATCAGAAGCTGTTGGGCTATCTTTGCCATCAACCATAAATAGGATAAGATCTGCTTCATGGACAGCAGCAAGCGCCTGATCTCTAACTGCGCTATTAAAAACATCTACATCCTCTGGGATATATCCACCTGTGTCAATAAAGGTCAATATATGGCCAGACCAATCGATCTCTCCATAGATACGATCCCTTGTAATCCCCTCCTCTGAACCTACTATTGCTTTTCTCTGCTTTAATAAACGATTAAAGAATGTTGATTTACCAACATTGGGTCTTCCAACAATTGCGATTAAGTTATTTGACATGATAAGCTTATTGTAGAAATTATTTTTTAAAAATAAATGACTGATCTTTAAACGATTTGAATTCGAGAGCGTTGTCACTTGGGTCTAGTAAGAACATTGTAGCCTGTTCGCCCACTTCTCCTTTAAATCTTATATACGGATCAATTATAAATTCAATATTTTTAGCTTTCAGCCTATCAGAGAAATCATGCCACTGTTTCCATTCAAGTATCACTCCAAAATGCCTAACAGGAACCTTCTTATGATCTACGTCGCTAGTTTTAACAGCTCTAGCTTCTTCCGGATTTAAATGCGCAACTACCTGATGTCCAAATAGATTAAAATCAATCCAATGATCACTTCTTCTACCTATTGGGCATTCTAGTATAGTAGTATAAAACTCTTCGGCTGACTTAAGATCTTTTACAGGAAATGCAACATGAAATGGCTGGATTATATTCATTTTAATTATCTTTAGTTGTTATCTAATTTACTGCAGCTATCAATATTTCCATCATACGTTTATTAATATGATAAATATTAATTTTAAAAGAATATAGCGTACATATTCCAAAAAATGGTTTATGATTATTTTTTTCAGAGGAAAAAAATGAATTTTACTATAAAGATCTGCATATCTATTTTTCAAATTCTCTTTTAAAAAGAATGGCTATATTTATATTTATACTAGATAAGAATGAGTTTTTTTCGAGTGAAAACGATTTTTTTTACTTTTCTACTTGATGGGTTTTTGTATGATTAATATATTCATTACGCCAACCCAAGTGATTATCACTTTTTCGAATGTCAACCTAACTGAACCTCGTTTTTTTAAATTTGATCCACATACCACAAAGGAATTCTTATATGGCTGAAGCGATTGAACTAAATTTTCCATCTGGAAAAAAGAATACTGAAGATATAAATAATATTGTTGAAGAAACAGTTAGAGAGTTGACCAAAGAGGTTAATGAGCAAGATGCAACTGATGATCTCCAGCATTATCACATAGAAAATTACTATAATGGCGATACTCTTGGGGCCGATGTATTAAAAAATAAATACCTCGCCCCATGGGAAAGTCACCCTTACGAGCTTTGGCAGAGACAAGCCAAAGCATTGGCAAGCGTAGAAAAAACTAAAAAACTAAAAAAACATTGGGAAATGAAATTTTATTCTATTCTTGAAGATTTCAAATTCACCCCTGGCGGACGTATCATGCATGGAGCAGGGCGTGAAGACATTACCACAACATTAAACAATTGTTATGTAGTTGGGATCAAAGATGATTCAATCAACTCAATTTACAGAACTATTCAGGAAGAAGCTCGTACGTATAAGTTTGGTGGAGGGTGCGGCCATGATCTTTCAGTTTTACGACCATCAGGTGATGCAATTAATGGAACTGGTGGTGAATCATGTGGGCCGGTAGGTTTTATGAATTTATTTAGTGAAAATACGAATACAATAGCTCAACATGGTCGACGTGGAGCAAATATGCAGACACTTAGAATTGACCATCCTGATATTGAAAAATTCATATCCATCAAAACCAACGATATCAATATGGTAAAATATTCAAATATTTCTGTTCTTTTGACACATGAATTTATGGAAGCAGTTGAAAAAGATACAGATTTTGATCTGAAATACGATGATAAAGTATATAATACTATTAACGCTAAAGAATTATGGGAAAAGATTATAGACTGTGCCCACTCTAGCGCTGAGCCTGGATTACTCTTTTGGGACACAATGACAGATTATCATAATGCAGAATACTGTAGTCCTTTGGTCTCAACAAACCCTTGCGCTGAACAACCATTACCAGATGGGGGTTGCTGCAATTTAGGCTCTATAAATTTAGAGAGATATGTTGATGAAAAAGGTAATTTCATGATCGATGAATTTAAAGATACGGTCGGAATTGCGACTCGATTTCTTGATAATGTTATAGATTATAATTTAGAGCGCCATGCATTAGATACTCAAAAAGAAAATGCTCAGAATGATAGAAGGGTTGGTTTGGGAATTTTAGGATTGGGTGATATGTTAGTACGAATGGGCATAAAATATGATAGCGAGGATGCCCTTCAAACAGTTGATCAGGTAATGAAGATATTTTGTGATACTGCTTACGAAACGAGCTCTGAATTAGCAAAAGAAAAGGGGTCGTTTCCATATTTCAAATGGAATGGCTACAGAAAAAGTAAATTTGTAAAAAATCTTCCAAAAAGCTTAAGGGATAAAATAAAAGAAGACGGAATTAGGAATTCTACTGTTCTAACAGTTCCTCCTACAGGAAGTGGTGCAATTGTTGCCAGGGTTACTTCTGGAATCGAACCTATTTTTGCTACATCTTACAAAAGAAGAGTAAAAAAGAACGACGGTTTTGGACGTGAGTTTGATGAATATAAAGTTTACCACCCAATCATTGAAAAATTATTTGGTGGCGATGAAAACTTACCTAACCATGTTATCACCGCTCATGATATTGATCCCTATTTTAGAGTTAAGATGCAAGGGGTCATTCAGAAGTATATTGATAGTTCTATATCCTCAACTGTAAATCTTCAACATGATATCAAAAAAGAAGCGGTAGCTGATATTTATATGACAGCTTACAAAGCGAACTTAAAAGGTATAACTGTTTATCGTGAAGGCTCCCGTGAGGGTATATTGATTACAGATGATGATAAAAATGATAATAAATCTGAAGAGGCTTTATCTAGCGCGTCTTTAGATCAAGATGAAAAAAGACCTAGGATTCGTCCTAATGAAACCGTAGGTCTTACACGTAGAATACGTACAGGTGAAGGAACCTTGTATATTACCATAAATAAAGATGAAAATGGCCTATGCGAAGTATTTACAACTATAGGAAAAGCTGGTGGTAATGCGGCTGCTCAATCAGAAGCAATTAGTCGATTAATTTCACTTGCACTGCGGTCCGGTATTGACCCCAACGCTATTGTGAAGCAGTTAAAAGGTATAAGTGGGCCTAATCCAACCTGGGAAGATGGAAGATTGATACTTTCTACCCCTGATGCTATTGGAAAAGCATTAGATGACTACTTAAAAGAAGGTGGAGAAAATAACCAGGCATCAGATAGAGATCTAGAAGAAAAAAAAGCTCCAATCACAATGGCGACCACTGAAGAAGTCAATGATTTGGATGAACAAGTAACAGACTTCACATTTAAAAATATAAGCACTTGCCCTGATTGCGGTAGTTCGGTCATGCATGAGGCTGGATGCGTAACCTGCCCTGGTTGTGGGTTTTCTAAATGTGAATAATGAAATAGCAAGCTGCTAATTTTACATTTATCAATTAAAAAAGGGTCATTAAACAATAACCCTTTTTTAATTGATAAATGTAAAAAGAATACAATATTAAAATTCCTTAAGCTCCTTTTCTTTTGTATCTTGAAGCTCATTTAATTTAGAAATATGGTCATCAGTTAATTTTTGAATTTCGCTCTCCTGCCTTCTGGTTTCATCTTCTGAAATATGCTCATCTTTACCATACTCTTTAATATTGTGAATTGAGTCCCTACGAATATTGCGAACAACTATTCTACTATCTTCAATCAACTTATGTATATACTTGACCAAATCATTTCGTCTTTCTTCAGTTAAGCTTGGAATTGGTACTAAAACAGAGTTTCCATTATTATTAGGAGTTAAACCTAAATTAGAATCCATAATTGCTTTTTCAATAATAGGTATAAGAGTTTTTTCAAAGGGCTGCAAAGCGATCATTCTTGGTTCCGGTATCGTTATTGTAGAAACCTGATTTAATGGTGTTAATGTTCCATAATAATCAACTTGAATCGAATTTAATAAATCTGGGTTAGCTCTACCGGTTCTAACTTTGACTAATTCAGTCTTTGCATGCTCAACAGCTTGAGCCATTTTTTGCGTTGTTTCTTTTTTTATATCTTCAAACATAATTAACTAAGAAATAATCGTTCCAATTTCTTTTCCAGACAAAATACTGTTTAAGTTACCTTTACCATTAATATCAAAAACTCGAATTGGTAAATCATTTTCTTGGCATAATGTAATTGCAGTCATATCCATAATCCGAAGATTTTTTGATAAAATATCAGAATATGATATTTGCTTATATCGCTTAGCATTTTTATAAAGCTCTGGATCTTTATTAAAAACACCATTTACTTTAGTTGCTTTTAAGAGAATTTCAGCTTTGAGCTCTGTAGCTCTTAACGCTGCTGCAGTATCAGTAGTAAAATATGGATTTCCTGTACCTCCCGCCACAATTACTACTCTATTTTTTTCAAGATGTCTTAATGCGCGACGACGAATATAAGGTTCTGATATCTGTGAAACTGTTATAGCAGATAAAGTGCGAGTTTGGACATTTAGTTTTTCTAGTGCATCTTGAATGCTAATTGCATTCATAATGGTTGCTAGCATTCCTAAATAGTCGCCAGTAACTCTGTCCATTCCCTTGCTTGCGGCTTGAATTCCTCTAAAAATATTGCCAGCACCAATAACAAGAATTATTGTTGTTCCCATGTCGTGAGCAGATTTTATCTCACTTGCTAATTCATAAGCCTTAATTGGATCAATGCCATACGCTTGCTTACCAGCTAGAACCTCGCCGCTTAATTTTAATAAAATCCGCGAATGGGCAGGTTTACTCATGTAGATAATTTAATTTGAATAATTAATTTATTTTTCACCAATAGCATAGCGAACAAAACGATTGATCACTATATTTTCACCAAGCGTTGAAACAGCTTCAGTAAGCAAATCTGAAACTTTTCGCTCTGAATCTTTTATATAGTGCTGTTCCAAAAGACAGGATTCTGCATAAAATTTTTCGATCCTACCTTCAACCATCTTAGTTATTATATTATCAGGTTTTCCAGATTGTTTAGCTTGATCAGTAAAAATACTTTTTTCTCTTTCCAGTACAGATAGATCCATATCATCTCTTGAAATAGAAACGGGATTTGTAGCTGCAATCTGCATAGATAAATTATGAGCCAAATCTGTGAAGCCTTCAGTTTTTGCAACAAAATCAGTTTCACAATTAAGTTCTAATAATACCCCTAGTTTTCCACCTTGATGTATATATGAAAATATTAAACCCTCTTTAGTGGATCTTTGGCCTTTTTTTTCAGCTTTTGCAATTCCTGTTTTTCTTAAAAAATCTACAGCGCTTTCTAAGTCTCCATTAGTTTCGACAAGAGCTTTTTTGCAATCCATCATTCCTGCACCAGTTCTCTCACGTAATGTTTTTACTATTTTTGCATCAATAGGCATAAACTTTGCTTAACCTTATATATATTATTTTTTTTAAATTAATTATTTTGTGAACTGTCTTCTAATTTGACATTTTTATCTGATTGTTTAGAATTTCCTTGAGCATGAGGATCGCTATCAGATTCTTTTTTCAAATTTGAGCTTTGAGCGGGATTAAGGGATTTTATTGTTTTTTCTTTTGAAAGCTGTTGATTGTCTATAGATTTTGATTTTTTAGCAGATGAGTCTAAAATTGTATCAGCTAGAGTTGATATGATTAGTTGAATAGTGCGAATAGAATCATCATTCGCGGGAATTGGGTAATCTACTAATGTTGGATCAGTATTGGAATCAACGATCGCAATAATTGGAATTCCAAGTCGACCAGCTTCAGCGACTGCAGTACTCTCTAGTTTTGTATCTACAACAATCACAGCATCTGGTAAACGCCTCATATCCTTGATACCGCGATGTTGATCTGAAAGTTTAATTCTTTCCCTATTTAACATTTGGACTTCTTTTTTTGTCTGGTTTTCGTAAATGGTTGAGCCCTCTTTTTCTAATAGATGGAGACGTTTAATGCTTTTCTTGATTGTAGAAAAATTTGTAAGAGTACCTCCTAACCATCGTTCAACTACATAGAACATTGAACATCGATCTGCCTCTTGTTGAACTATGTCCCTAGCCTGTTTTTTTGTTCCAACAAAAAGAAATTCGCCACCTTTTTTTGATCTAGATTCTAAAAAAGAAGTTGCTTTATCAAGGCAACGAATAGTTTCATCAAGGTTGATGATATGAATACCATTTTTTTCCATTAATACGAAAGGTTTATAATTAGGGTTCCACTTACGAGTTACGTGTCCAAAATGAGCCCCAGTACCTAATAAATCTTCGAATTTTATTTTTGACATAATATAAAATTTATCTTTTAGAAAATTGGAATTTTTTGCGAGCGCCTGGTTGGCCATATTTTTTTCTTTCTACTTCACGCGCATCACGGGTTAAAAAACCAGCCTGTTTTAAAGGTGGGCGAAAATCGCTACTGACTTCATTGAGTGCTCTAGAAATACCCAATCTAATAGCTGAGGCTTGACCGCTTATACCTCCACCATTAACATTAATCTTAAGATCATATGAATTTCTCTGATCTAATAGGTCTAATGGCTGAGTTACAACAATCGCTAAGCTCTCACGACAAAGATAATCTTTAAATGGACGTCCATTAATTAAAATTTCACCCTTACCTGGAGACATATTAACTCTAGCAACAGAGTCTTTTCTGCGACCTATTGCTTTATAGATAGCTACTGCCATTATATATTCAACTCTTGCGGTTTTTGTGCTTCATGTGGATGATCAGGGCCAATATAAACCTTTAAATGTTTAATTATTGCTCTACCTAAACGATTTTTTGGCAACATTCCCCATACAGCTTTCTCTACAATTCTTTCTGGGCGTGTGCGTCGCATTTGGTCTAACTTAGTAAACGTGGTAGATCCAATATAGCCTGAATGTTTAAAGTATGTCTTATTACTTTCTTTATTTCCAGAAACATTAATCTTTTCAGCATTAACAACAACAACAAAATCACCCATGTCCATATGCGGTGTAAAAGAGGGTTTATGTTTTCCTCTTAATACCTTAGCAACCTCGCTAGCAAAGCGACCAAGGGTCTTTCCATCGGCGTTTGCAACGTACCAATCTTTTCTTATTTCATCAGATTTAAGTGATTTTGTTTTCATATTTTTTGCTTAGAAATTAGCCGACAATATTAGTCTTTATTGACACATATAGTCAACTTATTATTAAAATTGGGAAGCAATATGCTCTTTTACTATTGTTGATTTAATTTTTCCTTTTAATTCCCTACCCAAATAAGGCGAATTATGCGATTTAGAATAAATATTTTCTAAAGAGAATTTCCATTCGATGCTTGGGTCGTATATTACTATCTCCGCATCAGTGCCTTCTTTAAATAAATCTTGATTAAGTCTCATTATCCTTCTTGGATTTACAGTCAATAGCTTTATTAATTCCAAATGACTAGTTTTGTTATCCTTTGTTAAAACTTTATTTACTGCTCCAAAACATGATTCTAATCCTATCATTCCAAAAGGGGCAATATCAAAAGTCCCCTCTTTCTCTTCAATTGTATGTGGTGCATGGTCCGTTGCTATACAATCAATTGCTCCACTCTTTACTGCTTCAATTAGAGCTTTTTTATCCTTTTTAGATCTAATTGGAGGAGCAACTTTTAGATT
>CERS01109123.1_pt1 | contig 19045 bp, 19 predicted proteins | sample 356251 | NCBI WGS metagenome assembly CERS01 (sample SAMEA2621020, study PRJEB7988) | marine metagenome | isolation source: saline water (ENVO:00002010), including
AAAACCTTATATAATTTAACAGGTAACTGTTCATGTATCGTATAAGACTTTTTGTACAAAAAACAAAACTTAATGTCATTTTTTCATCTGAATTTAATCAGAATTTACAAAGAACTTTAAGCTCTACAGACATAAGGTTCAGTCGTGACTGGACCAAACCATTGTACGTTAGCCAAGCCTTTTTCAAACTCTTCTCTTTCTTCTTCTATTAATCCACACAAATATGGTTTAAGCATTTCAGCTTTATCTTCTGATACTCCAATTTCACAAGCGTCCTTATATAATTGATCCCATTCTTCCATGCTTAAACCATTTAAGTCAATTTTCTCACCTTTCTTTGGTCGTGCTTGTAATAAGAAATTGCCTTGGTTATCTACCTCGAAATATAGCGTAGGCGGACCTTCATCATCAAATCTTTCCTCATCAGGAAAATTTAATGCTTTTAACCCAATTGCAACTAAAGCATTATCAAATTCTTTAGCAGCCCTCTCGGCACTATCATATTCTTGAGTACTAACATTGTCTCGAGAAAGCGTATACCCAACAGAAACTTTTTCATTTTTCTGTGGAAAATTAAAGACAAATTGTTCTTTCTCTCTTACATCTTGTTTATGTACCTTCAATACGCCTTCATACTTAGACCAAAATCGCATATCTCTTGTCCAACTGAACTTGATATAGAAAATCTCCCTTCCATCTTTTGCTTTTTCGCCCGGATATTTCAATTTGGTACCTTCAAATCTTTGTTGAATTTCAAAACTAAGTCCACTCCAATTGTGGAATGGATTTGAAAGGAACTTAGATTCCGGATCTTGCATCTCATTAAACCATCTATTAGCAATCTCGTTCGGATAGCCAATGAATACGCCTAACTCTTCAAGCTCTTTAGAAACTTGAAAATGATGAACGTAGAAAGGAACACGTGCATACATGTTTTCTCCTTCAGTTGCCGCCTTCATGAGCCGCTTATTCACATCTTCGAAATAAACATCCGTTAGAAACTGAATCTTATCAACTCTTTCTTGAGCTTTTTTTTCCTTACATTCGATAAATCGAAGTCTTTGTTTATTGTTTGCATCTACAGAGGCCTGAATTAAAGAGTTCGTGAAGGTTTGTTGCTGGTACATCTTAGTTTTGCTTTTGTTTTTGCGTTGTTTCCTGAACAATCATTAAGTTATATAAAAACTACAATCATTTTTATAAACTTTCCAGTTTATCGCCAAATTTTTTCTTATATTCTATAATTTCAGTATCATTAATTGATTTATCTTCCATTACGATATCTTTCAAAGTATTCAATTCTAAAAGAGTATTCTTAATCTTTTTCAAATATTCAATGGACGTATTCATATTATATTTATAATCCTTTTGTGAATAATTGATATGAATATCTCCTGTTAATTTCTCACCATATTTGTTTGGAATAACTGTAATTCTAATATTCATTACTTCATTTTGATTCTCTTCTTTTTGAAATAAATACACAATACAGCCTTCGATACGTAACAGTCTGTGCTTTGGGAGTGGATCTAATTCTATATTGAAATTTGAATCAGCTGATATTTTTATTTGAAATTCTGAGAATAACTCAGTATCCCATTGTACATTAACATTTCTTGGAATAGTTTGTACATTTTTGAATAAATCAATCCAAACGAATTTTTTAGACGGTATTGAAAGTGCGAATGGATTTACTGGAAAAAGCTCTATAATATTATTTCCATATTTCAGTTGAGTTTTATAATTAGAAATCCTTCCGTTATTTTTAAAGCTTTCATATATTGAAAGAACTTCATCAAATTTTGGGTCAGTTATATTATTCTGAACAGTTGACACAATTTTGCTGTAATTTTTGATTAAAGCGTCAACTCTAGCAAAAGAAAGAAAGATTTTACCCTTTTTCACATTTAATGCAACTGGATTTGTTAACATATCATCATTATAGAAGGTGTTGTACATTTTCTCCCACTCGTCTGAATCTTCCATTAGTTTTGGTACAAATTCATGCCAGGATTTCCAATTCATATTAATTAGTTTACTATAATTATTTTCAAGTTGATACAGATGATTTTGAAACTGGTTTTCTTTTTTGTTTCTTATTTTTTGTCTGATCTCTCATCTTTTCAATAATTGCCATTTTCCAATCTTCAACATCGATTGTAATATCTTGTTCTGATTTTTCTACGGATGAACTCTGTATTTTATTTCTTTCATTCATTAATTCTACTGGTTCCATAGATTGTATTGCTGTTTCAAGAACATTTTTTGTTTCTCTGACTTCTGCAACATAATCATAAATATTTCGAATTATATTTATAGGTAACTGATTCATTTTAACAAATATCCCATTATCATTTTCCATATATTTAATATCATTCTCTTGTAAAATTTTAATTATGTTTTGATGATCGTCTTCATTCATAGCTTCAATCTCATCTAACATTGATTTAATTTGACCTAAATTTAACTCAGTATTGGTTGTTTGTGGATTAGCTTCTTCTCTTGGAGAAGAAACCGTTTCTACAAAATCATCCATTGTATATAGTTTATAATTGACTTGTTCTTAACTATATTAAAGTCTAATTAACTAAAATTATTAATGATCGATGACTTATTTTTGAATTTGACTACAATAGGAAATGTTGAACCATATGATAAGTTGTTAGTTCATTATGGGATTTTATACATCGATCCTTATTCACATACGAGAGCGTTTAGAAGGAAATTTCAAGGTCATAATCGCCATGATGTATTAAGATTTGTATCAGTCACAATTAAATATGCTATTATACAGGGAAATGCAATTTTAGATAGGTTTAGATATATTCCAGATTTGACAATAGATGGATTGAAAGCATCACATAGAGAGGATTTGTTAATTTTATTTACATCATTATCAGAATGTAAAACGGGTCTTAGTAATTTATGTACAACATACGAAGAAGATAGAAATATGCTTTCTGGAATTGATGTAATAGTAACATCAATTGATAATTTTATTAGTGATTGTAATAATGTTGGCATCAGAAATAACGATATAAATGATACATCAAATTCTTTAGGAGATACGATCAGTTTCTAATTTAAACAGTAATTAAGAATTACAATAATAATGGTGTACACATGTCGATTTTGCAAGTATTCAACTGAAAAATTGGCATATTATAACAGACATCTTAAATCATCAAAACATAAAAAACTTGAATCTGAATCTTTATCATCCTCTATTAACAATGATTCATTGATAAAGACAATTGATATTGATACAGAAGCAAAACTAATAGCACGAATGGAAGAAAAGATTGAAATGCTATTAGAAAGCTATCAAAAATTACAAGAGAGATATCAGAAAATACAGAAAGAGCAAGTTACTATGAAGAGACGTATTGAAAATATTGGAAAATGCCTGAAATTAGTAGGTAAAGCCAGTAACGAAATTAATCTTTTATAAGATTAATTTATTAACATAGATTATGTATACCTGTACTTATTGTAATTATTCTACTATAAACCAAAGTAATTATAGAAGACATATTGAAACATCAAGGCATAAAAAAATTATAGAGGATCTTCAAAAACAGCTTCCTATTAACAATAATCCATTAATGCTCATAATCGCTCGACTAGAAGAAAGTAATAAGGAATTACAAAAAAATTATGATAATTTACAAGACAGAATGTCTGTTCTAGAAAAATCGTTAGCGAATAAGAAACCTTCAAGACAAATTAATAACTTCAATATTGGAACTACTACCGTTAATAATCAGGTTAATATACAAATCGAAAATTTTGGAAATGAGTCAATTGAGCATATAAAGGATACACAAAAAATAGATATACTTAACTCACCGAATATGGCATTAAGATCATTACTGGAATATGTACATTTCAATACAAACAAACCAGAATTTCAAAACATAAAATGGACTAATATGCAAAAACCTCTAATACTTACAAAACGTGGAGACGGAATAGACGGATGGAGTTTAGATAATAGAGATGAAACATTGGAGGAACTTACTCGAAATTTAGTTAATTTCATGGATGAAATTAGAGATGAATATGACGGCAATAATAATATATATAAGAACAGAACAAATGGAGAAAAAATTAACGATTTAATACAAATAATGAATACTGCAGATGAAGAGTTATCAGATCCTGAAAAAAAACATAAGAAACAAGTTATTAACAAATTGGGAGTACATTTATATCAGTGTACAAAAGCTCAAAAAAATAAAAAATGATTAGTGATTTAGGCAAAATACAAACATAGCTGTATAAACAAATATAAACATGACTACCACTAATACGAATTCAGACCCAGTAAGCGCTGAAAATCGTGAACTCATGGATTACCTTTATGAAAACAAAGACCAAATGGGTTCAGAAGTATACGTTCAATTATCAAAATTAGTAGCTAAGAAAGAGAAAGCAAAGCCCAAATTTCAACAAAAATTCTTCAAAGTTAAATACATTTTGAATGAAGTTGTGTCATTTGCTCGCAATTCATATTTAGAATGTTGTGAAGAGCGTCAACTTGAACTAAATACTATGTTCAACACCAAGACATATGTAAAAGTGCTTCGTGGAGTTAAAAGAACAGAAAATACTAATTTTGATGATATTATGAATGGGGTTATTCAATTAGATGTTAGTGTATTTGGAGATTATCTGACAACTATTCATACAGGAGACACATATGTAAGATCTGTTCCCTTATCTGGTGGATATGCTGGTTGGGATGAGGATATCGCAGGAAAAAAAACCTCAACTCTTCATATCTTGTTTATTCAGGAATGCGACTTACAGGAGGAAGAGGAAGAAGGGAATTATTGATGATGTATACCTTTTTTTACTATATTTCCAATAGTTTACATCGGGTGAGACAAAAATGTTACATTCTATATAAAATCAAAAAAAATGATTAGTCGGGTCATAAAATTATTCAAGTTAAATAGAAAACGATTCAATAACACTATGAATTCAGAAAAACCTGCGTATCCTCATATAGTGAGTTATCGAAAACTCAAATCGCTCAAGTCAAAACTTAAGTCAACAATGGAAAACGGAATGTTGACTCCATCTCTTTTGCGGAAGCTAGCAAAAGAAATGGATTATCAAAAAACTTTAGAAAAGTGGATGAAAAATATGAATTGTTTACCTTTACCAAGAGAACTCCAGATTAAAATTATGGAATATGATGTGAATCATAGGAAGAGTTTTAAGTTAACTCTGGAAAGAATTCGTGCAAAAGCTGCTGTGCGTATAACTAATAATGTGATTAACAGGTGGTGTAATCGATACCGCTACGGACTAAACCCCATTAGGCAGATGGAATATATTAATATTCATGTACCCGATAAAGAGTGTATGTTTAATGGGTTAAATTCGTGTAAATGTTGTGAAAGGCATCAAACAAATAGACCAGTATTTGGCGAATATCCTGCTTACGATACAGACAATCAGGACACGTATTTCTGCAAATGTAGATGTAGACAAAATATGAGAAATCTTTCAAGAGCAAGATTTCTTGAAACTGAGGGACATGAACCCGACCCCAGATTGGGCGCACCTCTCCCAGGATCTTTCGTTCCCCCACCGCCTACACCTCCTATTCACAGAAACACTTACCCTGCCGGTGCTCCTATGGATGGCGTCCCATCGTTTCGAGTTGATGAAGACACGGGTGAGATGGAATTACCAAACGGTGAATGGGTACCGTATGACCTTCGGCGGCTACTCATTGCTGAGGGACTGGACCCCGAAGACTACCCCAACGTCTAGTAGTTTTGTCTTTGGGCTTGGTTATGTAAGATAAGTATTGATAGTAAACAAACTATTTATTACTTGTTTTTTTAACTCGTTTTTACTCGTTTTTACTCGTTTTTTACTCGTTTTTACTCCTTTTTTTTCATTTTAAACTCGTTTTTAACTCCTTTAAACTCGCTATTTTTTCTGATATGTGGTGGGTTTTTAGTGATAATTTACAACATTACTTGCTCAAAACGAGTATAAAAACGACTACAAAAACGACTACAAAAAACGATTTAGATGAAGAAGAAAAAAAAATAAATAAAAAAAAAAGTTTTTTTATTATACTGATTACAATATTTGGTTGTTACAGTAGATATTATGTTTTTCCAGTAAATTATGATAATCATATTTTCAATTAACATTTCTATATTAGCATGTTAGTTTTAGTGTCTTGGTAGTTTCATATTTTTAGAGGATATTTTGATATCACTATTTTTCACTTTTATTTTTCCAACTTTATTTATTTTTTATTTCTTTCTCTCTCTTCTCTTCTTCTTTTAATCAATTAAAAAAAAAAGAAATAGAGTAAAGAGAGTAATTATACCAGAGAATTTCAAAAAAAAAACGAGTAAAAACGACTAAAACGAGTAAAAACGACTACTCTTGAAAACAATCTCCCCCTTTTTTACCAAACTGAGAGATTTTAAAAAATTAGGATTATAATTATGTTGTATTCAATATGAGAATTCTGAGATATTATATATTTGCTCATGGAATATGTATGGGATTTGTACAAAAACCAAAAAGAGTATCAACATCTATACAATCAATACGGAAAGACCCTTTAACAGGTAAGATTTATATAGGCGAACCAGATCCATTAGAAGACTTCGCAGATAGTTTGGGGGAACTTCTGGATGATATAGGTAGAGCTGTAGATCGTATATTAGGTCCAAAACCAATCCCGATACCAATCCCTATTCCGGTTGAAGATGATACGCCACATTCAAACACTGATTGATTGAATATAAAATATAATGAAAGATATGTGGGACCCCTACAGGGGGGAACGCGAGAAATCATCCAGCGATGGATACGACGAGGATGAATATGAGTCCTTGGAGACAGACAAATGCTCGGAAGAAATGCAGGAAATAATAGAAAAGGGATTACATCCATTCGGCGAAAGAAAAGTTCGGCTTAAGAATGTTGGCACGCGCGCTGCTTTGGCGTCCTCTATGCCTTATGGAAGTAATGAAAGCATGTTTAACAAAGAAGATGATATAATAAAAATATTTATACCAAAAAAATTTAGAAATAACAGCAAAATAATAGATGATAATGATTATTTATCATGGTTTAAAGAAAACAACGATTTATTAAGAGGGAAACATTTATCATTTAGAGATATAACTTTGAATCGAATAAAATTATTAGAAATATTAACAACTGATGAGGAAGAAATAGAAACGAAGGTAGGTTTATATTTAAATTTGGGGTTAAATCCGTATTTAGAATTTGATAATTACTATATTTCAGAAATAAATAAGTCTGATGTAAAAAGCCCTATAATGGTATTAAAACCATATGATATAGATGAAAACAGGGTAGTTGATACAATCGCAGTAGGAAAATATACAATAAATCTGGAGGATCTTAAAACTTCCGCATTCGGTAAAGGGGAAATAGACTTATCTCAAGGTGCTACATCGCGCATTGCTCGTTTTTTGGTAAGAAATTCTCAAATTTATGGAGAAGAAGAGGAGAAACAAGTAGAAAAGTGCAAAAATAAAGAAGATTGGATAAAAAATTTGAGGGAAGTATCATGGAGGCAATTACCAAAGAACAAAGCTTATTTAAATACGTGGAGAGATAGGAAAATAACTAAAATCAAAAAAAACAAGTATAAAATGAAAGTTATTGAGAAAATAAGTGAAATTTTTTTGCCTTGGTATACGAGAGGGTCTTGGGAGTCGACCGAGAAGAGAGCCATCCGGCGCGACACATCGAAGCGACTGCTCGAACTTTCTATATTGGCGAATATAGAAAGAATGGCGGCACTGACAAGTGGGAACGAAGATTTGGGGAGCGTCTTCGATGAGTTGGAAACCTTCGGTGTTGACGTATCGTCAGGAAACATTGCAATCATCCTCAAAAAAGTGTCGGAGCAACTTGATGCGTATCGCAGCGCGCCCGAGTTTCAATGGGAGCAACTTGATGTCATTGAAAATAGCGAACCTGAGCAAGAGGGGAACCGAAAACGACGCCTTAAGGAGCTGCGAAGCATTTTGCGTACATTCCCACGCTGGTTGCCAAATATACCGAAAACACGATTAATGCCAGAATTGCTAGCAGAAGAGATGGAATGGTTTGTTAATAAAAAGAAGAATTATGAACTATTAATAGATTATAAATATGTAGATTTTAATGCTGCGAGAAATAATGAGGAGGCTGCGAGGTTAAGGAAAGAAGAGATAGGTTTTGAGAATTATAAAAACAGTTTATTGGATAGATTAACAATATTATCAGCGACATCACTATGTAATGATAATAATGAATTTATATATGATGGCACCACAGGAAACAGGGGTAGAGAAATAATTGACAATAGTAATCTGGGAAGAAGCATGAGTATCCCGCGGTTGGAGGATATGTTTAAATATATGAGTAGGGACAATCAGCGCCATAAGCTTCCAGATAATATATTATCAACACGAAATATAAAAAATACAGGTAAATGGGGTGGGGAGTCAAAAATAACACTAATATTAGAGAAATATGTATTAATTGTACAGAATTATTTAAAAACGGGCAATGATTCAAAATTAAGGAAATATTTGGATGAAAATGATTTTTTTTATAGAGCTTATGAGGAGGAGACATTATATCAAGAATTGAATAATGACTCAATATTTAAATTATTAGAAGACGGTTTAGAAAATTATAGTAAAGATATAGTAAATAATGATGATTTTGAATTAGAAATGCCAGATATTTATACCTTATTAGGATTTCATATATTTCCGACAAAATTTAAGCGAGAATTATGGAAAGGGAAGGATGATTGGGATGCGAATGATGACAAGTATTATAAATTTATATTAGTAGCGTTTGATTTTTTAGAGTGTAATAGTTGGTATTATATTTATGGATTATGTTGTTTCTTTGCACAAATAGTAGGTCCATCATATTATGTTTATAATTATTATTTGATAGATAACAATGAATATTGCCCTAATGTATCAGATAAAATAACGAAACTGTTTGCATTAGCATATTATTTAGTATTATATGCAAGGATGAATTCATTTTGGAGTTCATTAAGTAATACAGCATGGCAATATGGTAATACAACAATATTATCAAGTCCTAATTATATAAGGGCAGCAATAGCAATAAATGCGTTATGTCTATACATCATACCCGTGTTTACTTATACTTTATTTATAGAATTAAGCTCAATAACAGATTTAATTTTGAATTGTTTAACGGGAGAATTTTTAATTAATATCGATAATTTAATAGTAGAATTTATAGGTGACCCGTCATTTATAAAGGCAATATCACGGGATTTAATGAAATTGGCGTTTATAGAGAGGGGATATCCTGAAAAGAATATATTAGAAGCGCCATCAATTGATTTTTGGTTATTATGTGTAGCAACAGTACTACAAATGTTTTTTACGTTAATGATAACGGGTTTTGTATATAAGTGTCTTTAAAAGCAATACGGAATCCGGATGGAAATGATACGCTGCATTGAAATAGTTAATTTTATATGACTAATAATGCAGGAAGAGACTGGATCGATAGTATATATAGATCTGATGGGCAGACTTGGGAATCAGATGTTTCAGATAGCGAATGGGCTATCATATGGTATTGAGAATAATTGTAAAGCTTATTTACCAGAAGATAGAAAGAAACGGCATTTAATATTTAATAAATTACCTCGGATGAAAAAGCCTAATAGTCTTCCAGTATATGAATATAAGGGTCTCGAGTATAAGAAAGTACCATATAATGGTGAGACGCTATTATTGGGTTATTTTCAATCAGAGGATTATTTCAAAAGTAATAAAGATGTGATTCTAAAAACGTTTAAGAATATATCATTGGAACCGGATATAAGGTTGAAGATAGATAGAAATATTAGAGATATAGGGCGTGAGATGGATATAACTATATCAATACATGTAAGGAGGGGTGATTATGTAAAATTAAGTAAGATTCATCCGGTTCAAGATGAGAGTTATTATAGGAGGGGTTTATTAGCTATTTCTAATAAGTTAAATATAGAGTTTGAAATATTGAAAAAGAAGTATAAATTGATAATTTTCTCGGATGATATAGGATGGTGTAAGAGTTCTGGAATGTTTGATAATTTCAATTGTAATTTTATAGAGGGAAATGAAGACTATATTGATATGTTTTTGATGTCTGAATGTAAACACAATATAATGGCAAATAGTTCGTTTAGTTGGTGGGGAGCTTATTTAAATGAATCGGAAGACAAGGTAGTGGTATCTCCAAAAAAATGGTTTGGTTCAAATGGTCCAAAAAGTTGGAGTTCAATTTATTGTGATAAATGGATCATAGTATAATAGTTACACAACCATAAAAGCCTTTTCCTTTTTAATCATCATAGCGATTTCTTTTGGTCTTCCTATTTTTACAGACTCTTTATCATATACTGTAAAAGTATTTTGATCATATAGTACTTCCATATTATGAAATCTCTTTGGGATCCATGATTTTGATGGTAATTTAACGGATACGAGTTTAATTTGAGGAGCAATATTGATTTGAGAATCTCGTAGGTGTGTTTCAAAATTTGGATGGTAGGAATTGTTATCAATTTGATAACAACCAGGGACTTTGTTATATACACAATCGATGGAAGCTACTCTGATACATTTGAGTAAATGGTCACTAATAACTTTTTTTCTTTGAGCGGTAGCAATAACAGCTTCATCGGAAGTTTTTCCATTATCACCTAAGAGTGTTTCAGACACTTCAATATCTCCAAATACTGTTGCATATTTATATACGTCAACGGTTTGCTGATGGGTAGGTAAAGCGGAATGGGAATGAAGTCTACAAACTCTTCCAATAACTTGGTCAACCCTAATTTCGGACCAATGATGTTCTACTATATGTAGTTGTCTTACATTTTTCAATGTAATACCTTCAGAACCAGAAGCGGTAATAAAGAATGCTTTAACAACTTCACCTTTTAAATTGGATTTGAATGGTAGTATATCGCTTAATCCTGTGGGTAATGCATCGAATTCGCTGTTAAATATTTTTCGTAAATATTCGCGATTGTCATCTGACTTATCGCCATATAGAACGTATGTCTTATTACCCCCATGTGAAATGTTCCATTTATTATTTTTTTTATCAAATGAGATTTGTAAAGGTTTCCAACCGAGTCGTTTCATGATTGTAAACATTGATACTAATCCTTCTCTGTTTTTAAGATGTGAATATACAACGGCAGTACTATTTGAGTAGAGTATTTTTTCTTGAATTTTCCAATATTTGGGTGAAAGTTCTTGTAACGAAGATTTGAGATCTTCATGATTTAGCGAACTAACATAAGTATCGAATTTGTATTGTAATTGAGAGAGCATTCTATCTCTATTTTTGGAATGAATTTTTTCATCTGGTTCAATAGTTAAAGGGTATGCGAAATTACAAATGGCAAGTGATCTGGCTCTATATGTAGTTAAGTCTTTACCTTCATCTTCAAATACTCTTGACATTTTTCTGGCAGCCTTTTGTAAATCATTTCGTATTTCCTTAAGGCGTTCTTTTTGATACCGAACATATTGGGTATTAGTCATTTGTAATTTTTCAATAGGATGAATTGTCATTGTAGGGAAGCCTTTTTTATTGAAAACGATTTTGTCATTAATTTTTTCAGGATTGATTTCATATTTGTGCATATCACCATGATATGATACTAATCCAACGATTCTTCTACTAAATACTTCAATATTTTTGGGTGTATTTCCTTCAATAAATGCTTCATCAAATTTATCTGATGGTAGACAAAATAAGTCGTATGTTTGAGCAGTATTCAGGTTAATACTTCCTTTTCCATTTGATACATATGATTTGAATCTTTTAATCCATTCAACGTGTGTCATTGGGGCATTTTCATCAGGAAATATTTGATCGTTTTTAATAGCGAAGCCGAAAGTAGTTTGGGTAACTTCTACGGTATTATCTAATAGTTTCATGTAGTCTATATAAGGGAATTTGCGTAGATATTCCTTAAATTCTTCGGATTGTTTTTTAGGATAACTAATTTGATATTTAAACATAGTTGTAGGTCCTTTAAGTATATTGAAAATGATGGATAATTCCTTAGGATAATTGATAATTGGTGTACCAGAAAGGAATATAAACCTTGTATTTTTACAAGTCATAAATAGGTCATATAATAGGCGTCCTCGAATATGTTGTTTAGTGTTTGTGGGTTCGTTAATATGATTAGTAATCATACTAACAACATTATGAGCCTCGTCAATTATAACGAGTTTGTTATCAAGTAAACGTTCTTTTTTAAAATTTTCAAGACGTTCTTTTGAAACTCCATTATAGCGAATTATGGTATATTGTTCGTCAATGGCGTATCGTATTTGTTCTTTAACTTGTTTTTGTTCAGTTCTTTTAAGTTTAGAGAAATTACTGTTTTGATTTGGAATAACAATCCACCCACCATCAAGTAAGTCAAGTGTTTTTTGTGGTATATTGCTTATTTCTGAATCATCCATATCAGAGGATTGTTTAAATATCCAATGTTTTCTTTGAGGAATATAATGTTTATTACCGCATTTTTCAAGTTCATGAATGAAGTTATCTTCAAGTGATTGTCCGGGTAAGAATACGACTGTTTTCCTTTGAGTTTTAAAAGTTTCTGAAACAGCAATAGCAGATAAGGTTTTACCACTACCAAGTCCATGATAGAGTAATAATCCGCGGTATGGTGTTTTAGGATTGATATATGTTTTAACAATCTTTTGGTGGTCTAAAAGAGTAATACAATCGTTAATGTCTTCAATTTTACGTGATTGTTCTAAATTTTTTTCAGTGTTCTTAGAAAAATTAAGAGAAGATATTGGATTCCAAACAAGTTGTGAAGACATAGTTTATTATTCTTAATTTACATTATTAATTGTCAAATGAGTTAGGGTAGATCATTTTTATAGACACATTAGCAAATCAGAGATTTGTTTGTTCTAAACGACTATTAAAAAAATGACTTAAAAATATCTGAAATAATAGTATTAGTACAGAAGTAATGTTGAAATTTTGTGAATTATGCGATAATCTTCTAACACTTGGTATGTCAAAAGAGAGTGGAAACCTGTATAATTACTGTAAATCATGTAAAACATCTGAAGAATGTCCTGTTGATTTTGATCCATGTGTATATAAAAAGAATTATGGGGGTAGTGAGAAGGTATTTTATGAGATGTTTATTAACAAATATACAAAATACGATCCAACATTACCACATGTACATACAATGCCCTGTCAAAATCCGGAATGTGCCGAACGTACGAAAAAGAAGGGTGAAGAATCTGATATAATTTACATGAGATATAATGAAGATAAGATGAAATATATTTATCTATGTTGTAAAGAAGATTGTGGAAGTGCATGGATTCATCCAGAATATCAGCAAACAAAATTTATAGAAACAAGTAACTAACATAAATGATATTTTGATATATTAGTATATGTCGTTTGAGGAAGTAAGAATAAGTTATAATAATTCTATAAATCCTCCAAAAGACATTATACTTCAAATAGAAAATTTGATAGAATCTTTCCCAAAAGAAGTATTAGAAAAACGGGAATTATTACACTTATTGAATGTAATCTCAACAAAAAACAGAAAATATTGGGTAACAGAATTTAATAAAATTGTGAAAAATAAGTGGAAGAAAGAGAATAATTTTATGTTAGCGTCTATAATTATGAAACAGAACTTGTATACAGATATCTATATAGAGATGCTAAGTAAATTGAATAAATCAGATAGAGACATTGTTATAAAAAATATATTATCAGAAGATCTAAGAACAAATGAGACAAAAACAGTGGGTATTTTTTTGGGGAAATGGCTGATTAGTTTGAATATGTCTAAAGAAAAAATAGAAGAATATTGTAAAAAAGAGTTAAAAAATCGTACAGGATTATTAGTCAATTTACTGATAACAATACTTAATAAGGAACCGAAATTAGTACCAATGAATATATATAAAAGCATAGATTCTTCGAAATTAACTACAAATGACCTAATGAATTATTATGATTTGGAAGAGTTAGTTGAAAAAAAATTATTATAAATTATAATGATTGCAAAAGAGAAATTTATGTGTCTGTTGTTACAAATACTGTTTTTTGCTATAATTTATATGTTTCTAAACGATTCTCACTTTTCGGGTATTAATAGACTTGAAGAGATGATAAGAACTGAAGTATTACAGAGGAAAATAGATCCTATAGTAAAGAAAGAGATTCTGGAGACTTTTAAATTATCAGAAAAGAAGAAGGAGATAAAAGAGATTCAAAAGAAGACAGAAGAGATAAAAACAGACTTAGAGAAGGAAAAGGTGATTGTAAATCTAGCACAACCAAGTTTCTTTGATAGATTCTTTAAAAGGCTATATTTTTCGTTTGTAACGGGCACAACCTTAGGTTATGGTGATATTTTTCCATCATCAACCATATGTAAAACGATGACAATAATACAACTAACCGCAACAATACTTCTTATAATTGTGTAATTGAATATATAATGTATAATAATGGACTTTGACTTGGGTATATTAAAAGATATTCTGATTAGTTTTCACCAAATGGAGTATATATTAGACAATACAAATATTAGATCTATAAAAGAAGTATCTAAGAAGATAAGCAATGATATATCTATAACTACAAAAATCAGAACACCTTATAAAGAGGGGAAGACTCTATTGGATAAAGAGACAATTTCTAATTCGAGTATGTCAAAAGTTGGTGGTGCTTTTTTCCACGATGAAACATTCGAACGACTCCGTCGTGAAAGAGAGACATTAACAAGAGACGTAAGAGATGCAATTTATTCAAAATATACGAGATGTATAAAAAAATTAAAGGAGATAGAGGTTCATTTAACAACAAAAGAATCAAGAAGTTGGTATAAATCCTGGTTATTTGCATTTTTGGAGGGTGCAAATCTACATAATATGATAATTATAGCGATTTTGCTATTCATGAACTGGAATTTTGTTGTAAGTCAAGAGATAATTTGGGAAGAGCCAGAAGTTACAACTTGGTGTTTCGAATTTTTTTTACAGTTAAATAACGGTAGTGGCGATCCATATTTTTTGAATAAAGACGGTTATAAAAGTCGTTCACAACTGATAAAAGCATATAGTGATGGTATACATAGTGGTATATTAGAGGAAGAAATATTGGATTGGAATAAATTTATTAAGAGTGATTTTCTAAATAATGCAGTATCTATTAAGAAAAGTTCGGTCAAAGCAAGAGTTGTGTTAATGTTTTGTATGTTAACATTACCAACAATGTGGTTATTAATGTTTCCAACTGGCTTTGAGATGCCCGGTCACCCTCATACGATTAATGTATTTCATAACATTTTGAAATTAAGTGATAATATAACAAAGAACAACTATAATCTTCTGAAGAAATATGAGCTTAGTCGTGAGTATAATACGATAACATACCTCGCATCTAACACTGAAGCAGAATTCAAAGTTGTAAGAAAACTAATATCTTTTGTGAACAAAAAACATAAGGAATGGTCAAAAATTACAAAAGAACCGATATTACTCCCTGAAATAAAAGAACAAATTTTGGATTTTGTTAAAAAACCAGAAACAATCGATGATTTAGTCGCAAAAGAGGCTATAAAATATATAGGTAAATTTGAGGAAATACATCGCGTTGGTTTGAAAGCAACGCGTAAAGTTTTAAAAAATTCATACAAAATATTAAGGAGTAGATTAAGCGTTAGTGGGAGAGAGTGGTATAATGGATTAGACTTTGAAACAAAATTTGTGATAATAGAAAGAATAATAGGGCGAATACCAAATAAATGGGAAAGAGCCTTAGAAGATGTTGGCATAAATATTCCAAGAGATGCCTTCATTCCTTTATCGCAAGTGGAAATGGATGGGGTCATTTCGGATGAAGACGAAAATATTGGAGAATGGGAGGATACAGACTCGAATGCGGCGGATGATGGTATAGAAAGAGGAGGAAGTAATACAACTGGTTACTTACTTAAAAAATTAAAGAAATTAAGATCAAAAAGGACTAAGTCAAAAAAGACTAAGTCAAAAAAGAGTAAGTCAAAAAGAAAGATAAGAAATACTAAGAAGAAACAGAAAACGCCTTATACACCGAAAAGTCTTGAAGATGACAAATATGGTAAAGCTGTTTTGTTCCCTACTTTAGCAGATACCGGTGTTTGAGGTATATATACAATTACAAGGGTGTGTCTTCAAAGTCTATAATATCTCCGTTATTTAATTGATATGTATCTGGTTTTTTTTCGAGATTAATTAAGATATTTCTGCCTTCTTTAATACGAAATGGCAATGAATCAGATATATCGCGTATTGTATAACCTTTTTTAATATTAAGGATATTGCCATTTGGTGCGAATACAAATACTCTTGAGTCTAATAATTTTTCACGTACGATTTGTGCAAATTCATTAGTAGAGTATATTTCTGAATCTAAGTCTTTGATAAATTTTATCCATGATTCTGATTTTCTGTCAGACTTATATGACCAATGTGAAGCAGTACCAAATGTAGCAACTCTATGCATTTGTCTGGATTTAATTTGTATTTCAACTGGAAAATCGTCATCAAAAAAAACAGTTGTATGAAGGGACTGATATCCGTTATCTTTTGGTGAATTAATGTAATCTTTGAATGTTTTAGGTATAGGTTTCCATATTTGATGAATTTTACCTAGTATAGAATAGCATATATTTGATACTTCATCTCCATCTTTATCCGTATTAACAATAATACGTATAGCAATTATATCAAGAAGATCTTCTATATTACAGTTGTATTTTTGTGTTTTTTTCCATGATGAGAAAACTGATTTCGTACGTCCTTGAATACTATGATCGGTATCATTTAATTCTAAATTTAACCTTTTTTTAGTATTTTCAATATATTTCTTATAAAACACTTTTCTTTTGTGTATAGCATGAAATGTTTCGTTGTATTCTTTGGGGTAAATATACTTAAATGTTAAATCTTCGAGTTCTGAGCTATATTTCCAAAAACCGACTCTTTTAGCCAATGGAACATAAATATATAATGTTTCCGTAGAGATTTTAAGCTGTTTATCATGAGGTAGGTGTTCAAGTGTTCGCATATTATGTAATCTTTCTGTTAACTTGATAAACAAGATTCTCCAGTCTTTTGTAACAGATAATAATAAGTTTCTTAAATTTTCATTACGCATAGTCATTTTATTGATAAAATCTTCTTGTAAGGGAAATTGTTCTATATTTGATTTAGAAATGACTGAGGCAGTAGTGACGCCTTCTATTACTTTAAGAACAGATAGTCCGAATACTTTTTCAATTTCATCAGAAGTTAATGGAGATTTATGAAGTGTATCATGTAATAAGGATGCGATTATAGTAACTGAATCGACTTTTAAATCTGCTAAGATTGTTGTTACAGATATTGGGTGCATTATAAACATTTCACCATAAGGTCTTTTCTGATCAAAATGTGCTAAATATGCGATGGTTATTGCTGTACGAACAGTTTCTAATTCAGTAACAGATAAGTATTTTAATGGTTTAATAAAACTTTTATACAATGATTCAATTGTACATACATCATATATATCCACTTTTTTGCTTATATTATTAAGAGAAGGGACATTATTAATAATCATTGGTGAAATGAGAGGAACATGGGGGGTATATTGGTTTTTTAATTTTTTTGGAGGAATAGAATTTTCTGTTGGAGATGAAGTTAATTTCATAGGTTGTAAGCAATAAATATGCTTAAAAAATAAGAAAAATAGAATTTTCCTCATTACCTTATAGATAATTTATCTGTAACACCTTTAATTAAAAATGATTAAAGCTTTTATTAATATTTAAAAGGAAAGAAGGATTATGGATGATTCAAAGTGGGTCTTAATCGACGGGGGATATTTGTCGTTTCTTCGATATCATGCGACTAAAAAATATTGGAGTTATAGGCAAGAAGCAGATCAAGAAAACCCATGGGTAAATGAAGAAGAATTCCGCGCAGTATTGCTTCGTAATTATGAAAAGGTTTTGAAGAAACTATCAAAGGGTAAAAAGGCGATATTTGCGATGGAATCTCTTGATGGACAAAATTGGAGAAAGAGCATACATCCTAACTATAAGGGAACACGCCCAAAGAATAATGACATCTTTACTTATTTGAAATACATTACACATGAGTTTCTGCCTCAAATTTGTGAGAATATCGGAAATATTACGTATTGTAGACTTGCCGGAACAGAGGCGGATGATATTATTGCGTTAAAGGCTATAGAATTATTACAGTTAGAGCAAGTGTCTGAAATAAGTATAATAAGCAAGGATATGGATTTTCTACAATTAGTTGAGAAAGACAATAAAGTTCGTATATATGATGCTAATTATAAATTGAATAAGAAATGTGAGGAAGAATTAGTTGGATTTTCTTATCTCAAATATAAACTTGTAAACGGTGATACATCTGATAATATTATGCCAATATATAAGGGAAAAAATTGTACAAAAAGAAAACAACAGTTGTTAGAAAGTCTCTATAGACTTAACGATTTAGATTTGGTAAGTAGTGACATATTTGAAGACGAAGAGTCTTATCAAAAGTTTCTATTTAATAGAAGTCTTATCGATTTTAGGATGATACTTGAAACAACAAGATCAAAATTTAATGAATTGACTTTCTAATGAATCAAGTTCACCTCTTAATTTTTTAAACAATCTTTCATTCTTTCAGCACTTTCATCATTATAAGGATATCTTGCAATACATTCCATCTCGTCTAATTCTTCCTCATCTTGTTTATCTTTAGTTAATGTACGTTTGTTGTATCTTCTTAAACGTCTTGTTTTTTTGTTTCCGGCACCTCCTCGGCGCCGGTTCAACTGCGTATGCGGTGATGGTGCGGCGGACTCCATGTCACCTTCTGGATCGGAATCATATTTCATCATAATTTTTTTGACTTCCTCGTCA
>CERS01085083.1_pt1 | contig 18839 bp, 20 predicted proteins | sample 356251 | NCBI WGS metagenome assembly CERS01 (sample SAMEA2621020, study PRJEB7988) | marine metagenome | isolation source: saline water (ENVO:00002010), including
TCCCCCGCAACCAAAATCATTAATTGATTAATTTTTTTATTTGGGAATAAATATTTTTTTTAACAAATAAAGATTTTATACCGTATCTATTTCCTGCTTTAATGTCTGTTATTTGATCTCCTATTAAAAATGATTTTTGTTTTATTATTAAATATTCTTTAGCCGCTTTAAATAACATGCCTGGCATTGGCTTTCTATCAAATGATTTTTTTTTATATTTTTTTATTTTTCCATCTTTGTGATATGGGCAAAAATAAAACTTTGTAATGTAAGCTCCTTTATTGTTTAGTTTATAATTTACCCACTCATGAAGTTTGTTTACATCGCTTTCTTTATAAAATCCTCTGGCAATACCTGATTGATTTGTCAAAACAAAAACTGAATAATTGTTATCATTTAAAAGTTTAACTGTTTCAAATATTTTATTATTCCAAATAAATCTTTCTTTACTAGATACATATTTTAAATCTTTATTAATTACTCCATCTCTATCTAAAAAACATGCTGGTTTATTTAATATTTTAGGGATTAAAAATTTAGACCTATTAAAATCTTTTGGGGTTCCTATATCTATAAATTTTTTTTTATAAGGTTTCGCATATAATTTTTTTTTTTTAAATAAATTTTGCAAAATATCGGCATCAAGATCTGAAGGTCCTTTCTTTAATTTAGAAAAGACATTTTTTTTAAAATAATAAATTCCACCACTAACAAAAATATTTTTTGAATTTGATTTAATATAATTTGTAACTTTATAATTTTTATTAATTTTATAAGAAAATTTACCAGAATGATTATTTGATTTAATTAAGCTAACAAAACAATTTGCATTAGATTTTTTTGCATTAACCTCTAGGTCTCTTATATTTATATCAAATAATGTATCACCATTTACTACAACAAATGAAGAATCTAATTTATTATATATATTTTTTATACATCCAGAAGTTCCTAATTTTTTTTTTTCTTTAATAACTTTAATAAATTTTTTTTCCTTTATGAAATGTTTAGAGAATTTTTTACTATTAAAATAGGTTAAAATTATAAATTTTTTAAAACCCTGATTTTTTAAAAGTTGTATTACATAATCAATAAATCTTTTTTTATTAATTTTTAGAAGTGGCTTTGGAGTTTTTTCTGTTAATCTTCCCAGTCTACTGCCATATCCTCCTGCTAATATTATGCATTGATTAGTTATCATTAGTTTTAATTTAAATGAAATATTTTGATTTCTTACTATCTGTTAGAAAGCCTTTCACAGTTTTAATAGATAAATTTTCAAATGATTTACCAAATTTTTCAATCTTTTCAATTATTGATGGAGGAATTGTAATTATATCACAATTTATTTGTTTAGCCTGTAAATAATTATATGGTTCCCTTGTGCTTGCCCAAAGAATTTCTACATTTTTAAAATGCTTAGCTAGTTTTATGCTTTTTATAAACTCAGGAATTGGATCTTTTCCTACATCTGCCATTCTCCCTGCGAATATCGATATAACAACTTTTGTTTTTTTATTGATTTGTTTTAAAATTTTTTTTGTTTGAACGGCATTGTATACTGCAGTTATATTAAGTTTTATATTGTTTTTATTTAACTTTCTTATAACCTTACCCATAAATACTCCTTTTGTATTTATTATTGGAACTTTAACATAAACATTCTTTCCCCATTGATTAATTTTTAAACCTTGAGATATCATATCTTTTTCATTATCTGCAAATACTTCAAGTGAAACAGGTTTTTTTGTTATTTTTAAAATCTTTTTGCTATAATTTTTATAATCCTTAGCTCCTGCTTTACGCATTAAACTTGGATTTGTAGTGAAGCCTCTTACAATTTTTTTCTTATTAAATCTTTTAATTAAATTTATATCTGCAATATCACAAAATATTTTAGTCAAATTTATAAATTTTTAATTATATTTTCTGTCATTTTTTTTGCATCAGCAAAGAGCATTAAAGTATTATCTCTATAAAATAAATCGTTATCTATGCCCGCGTATCCCGGGGATAAACTTCTTTTTACAAACAATACTGATTTGCTTTTTTCCACATCAAGTACCGGCATTCCATATATTGGGCTTTGTGGATCTGATTTTGCTACTGGATTTGTAACATCGTTAGCCCCAATAACATAAGCAACATCGCAATTTGCAAAATCATTATTTATCTCATCCAATTCAAATACTTCGTCATAAGGAACATTTGCTTCAGCAAGTAAAACATTCATATGGCCCGGCATCCTTCCTGCGACTGGATGAATTGCATAAGAAACTTTAACTCCATTTTTTTTCAAAGCATCAACCATTTCTCTTAAAGCATGTTGGGCTTGTGCAACTGCCATTCCATAGCCTGGAACAATTATAACCGAAGATGCATTTTTCATAAGAAATGCCGCATCATCTGCATTTCCACTTTTTACAGGTTTCTGTTCTTTAGAATTTGAAGATGAAGATTGTTCTGTTGCTCCCCATCCACCAAGTATAACATTGAAGAATGAACGATTCATTCCTTTGCACATAATATAAGATAATATTGCTCCAGAAGAACCAACTAATGCTCCTGTAATTATTAATGCAGTATTTTCTAAAGTAAATCCAATTCCTGCAGCCGCCCAACCTGAATAGGAATTTAACATTGATATTACCACTGGCATGTCAGCACCGCCAATTGGAATAATCAATAAAACACCAACTAAAAATGAAATAATAATTATTGTCCAAAACCAAGTATCGACTTGAGTTTTACATAAATAAAAAATTAAGCCTATCAAGATTAAACCTAATAATAGATTTAAATAATGCTGGCCAAAAAAAGTTATTGGGGAGCCAGACATTATTCCTCTCAATTTTAAAAATGCTATTATAGATCCTGTGAATGTTATTGCTCCTATCGATGCTCCTAAAGACATTTCAATTAAACTCGCAATTTTTATTTTATTTGGTGATCCTAAGTTAAATACTTCAGGATTAAGAAAAGCTGATATGGCAACAAATACAGCCGCTAGTCCAACCAAGCTATGAAAGCCCGCAACTAGCTCTGGCATTGCAGTCATTGGTATTTTGAATGCAATAAATGCACCGATTGATCCACCAATCAGCATTAACATCATTAAATATATGAAACCTGTCGAAAAGTTACCAACTGAAATAATGGTAACACTAATGGCTATCGCCATTCCTATTATTCCAAATAAATTTCCTTGTCTTGATGTTTCCGGCGATGAAAGACCTCTAAGTGCTAAAATAAACAATACCCCAGAAATAAGATAAAATACTGCTAATAAATTTGCTGAAATCATTTTTTATCTTTCTTTTTTTTTTTATACATAGCGAGCATTCTTTGTGTAACTAAAAAACCTCCAAAGATATTAATGGCAGCCAAAATTATAGCTAAAAAACCAAAAATATTTGCAGTATCAAAAATATTTATAGTTTCTCCAGCTAGAGCAGCGATGATGGCTCCAACTATAATTACTGAGGAAATTGCATTTGTTACTGACATTAAAGGTGTATGAAGTGAAGGAGTAACACTCCAAACAACATAATATCCTATAAAAATAGATAATATAAAAATACTGAGTCTAAATATAAAAGGGTCTATTTCCATATTTTAATTTATTATAGTTTTTGAAATGATTTCATCATCCAAATTAATATTTAGTTTGCTGTTCTCTTTATCATATAAATTAGAAACAAAATTAAACACATTCTTTGCATATAGACCAGAAGATGAATTTGGTAATTTATTTAAAATGTTTCTTTCACCCATAATCTTAATACCATTTCTTACAGTTATTTTATCTACTTCAGAAAATGCTACATTTCCTCCTTGAACAGCAGCCAAATCATAAATTATTGATCCAGGCTGCATATTATTTAACATATTTTCTTTTATGATTAATGGAGCTTTTTTTCCAGGTATCAATGCGGTACATATAACAATATCAATTTTTTTGAGAGTCTCACTTAATAATTCTTCTTGTTTTTTTTTAAATTCTTCTGTTGCTTCTTTTGCATATCCTCCTTCGGTTTCTAAATTTTCAGCACTTTCCACAGTTAAAAATTTACCACCTAAACTCTCTACCTGTTCTTTTGAAGCTAATCTTACATCTGTAGCAAACACAATCGCTCCCATTCTTTTTGCAGTCGCAATTGCCTGAAGACCCGCAACCCCAGCACCAACAACTAATACTTTGGCAGCAGGTACTGTTCCAGCTGCGGTCATCATCATTGGAATAGCTTTTTCAAAAGCCGAAAATGACTCAATAACAGCTTTATATCCTGCTAAATTTGCCTGAGAAGAAAGTATATCCATAGATTGTGCCCTTGTTATTCTAGGTAATAATTCTAAAGAAAATAGATTAATTTTTTTTTTTGCTAACTCATCAAGCTTTTTTTTATTTTCATAGGGATTTAAAACTCCGATAAGAGTTTGATCAGATCTTAAAAATGAAATTTTATCCTCTTCTAATAAACTCATTTGAATAATAATATCTGAACTTTCAATTAATTTTTTATCATCGCTAACAAATTTTACTCCTAGTTCAGTGTATTCTTTTTCTTCGAATCCTAAATGTTTCCCATAGTCGTTACTCAATTGAACTTTAAATCCTAGATTGATATATTTTTTTGCTATTTCTGGAGTTATTGAAATTCTTTTTTCTATTTCTTTATTTTCCGATATAGAACCAATTATCATAAAACGAAAAATTTATTTTTGACGAGCTTTAAACTTAGGGTTTTTTTTATTTATTATGTAAACTCTACCTCTTCTTCTTACTAATTTAGAATTTAAGTCTCTTTTTTTTAGAGATTTCAGTGAACTGGCAATTTTCATAATTTATTTTCACCTTTAATAAACGATGTAACATAATCTTTCAAACTTATTTTTCCATATTTTTCGATAATTTTGTAATTCATGGATACGTTTGCTGCTTTAGAAGCATATCTTTCTCCTAATCTAGGTGGTAGAAACGTTATTTTTCCTCCAAACATTTTTGCAACTTCCAAAATAGAAAAAGATTTATTGTGGGAAATACTATAATGAGCACATTTATTTGCTTTCCAAGCTTCATAACATATTTTTACAGTATCGGAAATATGAGTAAATTTTCTCGTTTGATTTCCTGGACGAACAACTGTAAGTGGGATATTTTTTTTATATTGATGTTCAAATATTCCAATCACAGTAGCCATTTCTCCTGATGAAATTTGTTTTGGTCCATAAACGTTATAAAAATAAACAATTTCAAATTTGAATTTAAACCATTTTTTTAAATTTTCTAATAATTCAATATTAATTGATTTCGTAAATGCATAAGGAGATAAATTTTTATCTTTTCCATTATTGCCTAAGCTAGCAGAAGTTGCAGAATAAATAAGCTTAATTTTATTATCTAAACAAAATTTAAAAACTTCTTTAGATCCTTCAGAATTTGAAGAATAACATTCATTAAAATTTTTAAAACTTTGATGTATTCTCGCAAATTCTCCAAAATGAAAAAGGCAATTAATTTTTTTTTTGTACTTTGATAAAATTTTTGCAATATTTTTTGTGTTGCCTCTTATGTATTTTATTCGTTTTGAAATAATATGATTTTCTTTTTTGCCTGTAGAATAATTATCTAAACTTACAATTTTAAAATTTGTTTTTTTAACTAAAAAATTTAGAAGGTTTGATCCAACAAACCCAGCACCACCTGTTACAATTATAATATTTTTCATCTGGGTTTTTTTAGCCTGGCAATGTCCTACTCTTCCATGTCTTAAGACAAAGTACCATCGGCGCAGAAAGGCTTGACTTCCGAGTTCGGAATGGGATCGGGTATTACACTTTCGCAATAATCACCAGGCAAGATCTTTTACTAATAAAAATAAAATTAGTAAAGTTTTATTACATAAATTTTTTAATTTTTTTTAAAGAATTTGCTTGCCAATTATATATATCTTTTACAATTTCTTTTAAATCGTGTTTAGGATGCCAATTATAGATTGTTTTGACCAATCTATTCGAGCTAACAAAATAAGGTATGTCATATATTGAAGTTTCTCTGTGTCTTTTAACTTTACATTTATATTTTGTTACTTTCTCGCACAGTTTTGTAAGTTCTAATAATGAAATAGAATTTTTTAAACCACCTCCTACTATAAATGATTTATTATAAATTTTATTAAAATTTTTAATCTGCAAAAAGATTAATCTACATAAATCATTTATATGCAATACATCTCTTATTTGATTTCCATAACCACCGAATCCTATAAATTTGATTATTTTTTTATTTAAATGCTTCCAAACCCATAAACTTACAAATCCCTGGTCTTGTTTTCCAAATTGGCCCGGGCCTGAAATTACACCACATCGATTTATTAAATATTTTAAACTGTATAAATAAGAAAACTCTTTAATTATTTCTTCTGAAGATAATTTTGTAAATCCATAAAAAGATTTTGGATATTTAGTTTCAAAATCTAAAGATATTGTATTTTTAATATTAATTTTTTTTTTAATTATTTTTTTTTTAACTAATTTTTTTAAAGCTTCAATTGAATAAACTCTACTAGAAGACAAAAATATTATTTTTGATCTATCTTTAATACATTTTTGAACCAAGTTTAAAGTTCCCTTTAAATTAGTATTAAAGACTCTCAAAATATCTGTTTTAGATTTTTCTACTGATGCTTCTGCGCAGCAATCAATTACTAAATCAAATTTTGAAAGCTTATTAATTTGAACTTCATTAGATATATCAATCTTATAATTTTTAATACCATGGAAAGCTAATTTTTTACAATTAAGTTTTGAACCAGGTCTATATAAATTATCTAAAGAAAATACTTTAAAATTTTTTTTTTTAAGGAAAATTGAAATGTTAGACCCTATAAACCCACAACCTCCTGTAACTAATATTTTCATTTTTCTATCATTAAATACTTTATTGATTAAACAATTCATATATAATTTTTTTTAAATGTCACTAACCGTAATTATACCCTGTTATAATGAAGAACTTATAATTGAAGATACTGTAAACTATCTTAATAAAAATATTAACAATATAGATTTCGAGATAATTTTAATTGATGATTTTAGTAATGATAAAACTCTAAATATACTCAATGAATTATCTTCAAAATATAAGAATATAAAAATATTTAAAAACAAAAAAAAAGGATTAGGTGGAGCAATTAATTTAGGAATTGAAAAAACTAAATTTAATTATGTTGCAATTTTAATGGCAGATATGTCAGACGATGTAAATGATCTAATTAAATATTACGAAATTATATCTAAGGAAAATTTAGACTCTGTTCTTGGATCAAGATTTTTAAAAGATTCTACAGTTGAAAGTTATCCTCAAATTAAATTATTTTTAAATAGAATATTTAATAACATTGTTAAAGTGTTATTTTTAGTTAATTACAATGATTTTACTAATGCATTCAAGATTTATAAAATTGAAACATTAAAAAAGTTAACACCTCTTGTTTCAGAAAATTTTAATATTTTTTTAGAAATACCTCTTAAAATAATTTCCAGAGGTTACTCATATAAAATAATACCAATTAATTGGAAGAATAGGACAAAAGGAGAGGCTAAGTTTAGAATTAGAGAGCTTAGCTCAAAATATCTTTTTACTTTATTTTATTGTTTCCTTGAAAAAATTTTATTAAAAAAAAAAAATAAATAATTTATTATTCTTGAAGAATTGTTTTCTTTATTTTTAAATTTAAGAACTGTGATATTTTCTGATTTGTATATCCTGTAAAATGCCCATCTTCTAGAACAGTCATTCTGTTATTCTTTAAATTAAAATTATTTGAGTACTCAGAAAAATCAAAAACTTTTATATTTTTTTTTTTGATTTCCTCTAAAATTTTTTGATACTTATATCCATCGGCTAACTTATTTCTTAATCTAGGCAATACTAATATTACAGGTATCAAATTTCTTTTTTTTGCAATATCAGAAAATTCCTCTGAGATCTTTAAAAAAAGACTATTAGTTTGTTTGTCATTCCAATTGTTTTTATTTTTTTTGAACAATAAACCATGTTCAAATTTATCTTCTATTATCATAATAAAAAAAGAAATCAGTTTTATCGAAAATAGATACTCTTTATTAAGTCTTCGATCCCACCAATAATCTAAATCTTTATTTTTTTCTAAAAAAAGAATTAATTCCTTATCAACCTGTTTTTTTTCAAAATTTGGTAAATTTGTACTATTCAAATTATCATTTTGAATAAGTGGTATTGGTCTTATTCTATGTGATGAACTAAAATAAAATTTTTCATAAAGACTTCGCAATCTATCAATCTCACTTTCAAAAATTGATAAAATCACTATTTTTGTATTTTCATTTCCAGTATTTTTATTTTTAAATTTTAAAAATGATTGGTAGAAACTATAGCCTCCAACACCATAATTTGCGACATATGTATTTCTTAAATTTGATAAATAATGTGGCCATGTTTCATCATTTTTTAAACCATCTCCCCAACAAAAACTGCTGCCATAAGCGATAATTTCTTTTTTTTTTTTTCATTTGTTTCATCATTCCTCGCTAATAGACTGTTTACTCTTGGATCTGAACTGTTGTCCCATCCTAAATATTTTGAATAATTTTGTGAGTTGTAATAATCGAATAATATTTTTTTATCCTTTTGAATTAGTTTTTTTTTTTGCTCAAAGTCTTTGAAATATATTTCATCTTTTAAAATCGATTTTAAAAAAAAATAACTGGTTATTTCAAAAAAAATAAATAAAAAAAATAAATAAAATAAGAAGTTTCTAATTTTAAATTTTCTGAAGTGAAGATCCATCTTTATAAAACTTAAATTCTAACTTTTGTAAAAAATTTAACTTTTTAATAAGTTTGCTTTGATTTTCTTTCTTGCAATAAAATAACAAAAATCCTCCCCCGCCGGCGCCTAGAATTTTACCTCCAATTGCACCATTTTTAATTGCAATATTATAAGATTTATTTATTAGAGAATTAGAAATTTTTGATGTAAATTTTTTTTTTATTTTCCAACTTTCGTGTAAAACCCTTCCACAATTATCCAAATCTCCATAAATTAGTTCTTGTTTAAAATCTTTTAAAAGAGAGTTGAGTATTTTAAATTCATCTTTATTTTTTTTGTTTAAAGATAATTGTTTCTGAATATTTGCTGATTTTCTTGTTTTACTTGTATTAAAAACAATTAGGTTATTTTCTAACGTTTTTATTCTTTCTGAATTTATTTTAAGCTTTTTGACTTCAACATTGCCATTGGAATAAAAAAATATTTGATTCAAACCTCCAAAAGATGACTGGTACTGATCTTGTTTACCGCTAATATTATTACATCTATTGATTTCTATATCGTATGCTAATTTGGCAATGTCTTTTTTTTTTAGGCTTATTTTTTTATAATGACTTAATAAATTTACCAAACCAACAGAAAATGTGCCGGATGATCCTAATCCACTTCCTCTGGATGTAATATCGGCTGCCACATGAACTTCTATTGGTTTATTAATTTTAAAATACTTTAAAGTTTCCCTAACTATAGGATGTTTAATTTGAGTAATTTTACTTACTTTTTCTGTTTGGCTATAATTAACCAGGTATTTATTTTGATAATTTTCAATCAATGATAAATAAATAAATTTATTAATACTAGTTGCAATTACACTTCCATAAGATTTTTCATCTACCAAGTGGTCTGTGCCTCCCCCAATAAAACTAATTCTTAGAGGAGTTTTTGTAATAATCATTTTATTTAATTCTAGTCTTTTTATCTCTATCTGAAATAATAATATTTTTTAATTTAATTTTTTTTCTTATTTTTTTATTGAATAATGAAACTGTATTTTGTCTATTAATATCATAATACTGAGTTTGTTTATAAGAAACTATTGCTTTTTTGGAAGCAACATAATAAGCAATCCCAATATTTGGAGGAATTAAAAAAGAACATATATTTCTATCTGAAACTTTTGCTTTTTTTAAATTAAAAAAGTTTTTACTATTTTTTTTCAAATCTAAAAAAAAAAAAGTTACTTCCCCATGTATACAGCTTAATAATTTCCAGGCTTTATTATCTGAATGAAAACCTCTAAAAACATTTTTTTTTGAAATCGATAAATCATCTTCAATAAATTTAAATTCTTTTAACAATTTATTAAAATTTTTTTTATTGTATGTTTCAACAAAGCTACCTCTTTTATCTTTAAATGTTTTTGTCTTTATTAAACAAACTTTTTTCAATAAATAATCTTTGTGTATTTTAATCATTTTTTTTCTTCAATTTATTTTTGATATTAATTTTAGTAATTAAGTAAATTTTAAATATAAGTAAATCAAAAAAAATAAATCTTGAATTAATTGTTTCTAAAGCATACCAATTAAAAAATTGGACAAAAATATAAAAAAATATAATCAATACATACAAAATTAAAATAAATTTAATTTTATCTAAATTTGTTCTTGGAATATTTATTTTAGAAACTAGAAGTATTATAGCTGAAATAATAAGAACAAATAAAACTATTCCAAAATAGCTGAAATCATACCAAAGCAAGTGTAAAAAAGAAACACCTCCCCATGATTTAATCCAATCAACTTTAACAGCTATAATTTGTTTGCCTAAATCTCTAGTAAAAATATTTAAAGTTTTAGCAATTATTATATTTCCAATTACAGGTCTATCAACATTTTTTAAAATGTATTCACCATTAACTTTACCAGTTAGAAGATACCACAAAGTATGATTTATTGTTACATTGGAAAGATAATCCTTTACATTAATTAATTTAAGTATTTGGGGTTTATAATCTTTTAAGTTTAATAAATACCTTCCAGTAATCTCAATGTTTTCAATTTGGATATCCTCATTTTCTTTTGATGTTTCTGTAATCTTATTTTCAAATTCAATAGTTGTATCATAATTTGGTTGATTAATTTTACTACAATTTGTTCTTGTTTGTTGAAAAAGAAAAACTAAGCAAAAGCATAGAAAGGAGAAAAAGAAAAATATTAAAATTCTCTTATAGTCCAACATACCAACAATATAAGATATAATTAAACAACATAAGCTAAAAGAAAATGAATTGAATAATATATTTTTTGATCCAACCATTAAGCAATAAAATAAAATTGTTACTGATATAGATAAAATTAAAAAGAAATTAATTCTATTTTTTACTCTACTAGAAAAGAAAAAAATAATAACCATTAAAACTGAAAAGAAATTCATAAGTATGGTTCCTATTGGACTTAGAATATTATATATCAATAATATATTTGGACTGTCTGCCAGCAATTCTCTGTTAACTTTCCACAAACCTCTAAAAGAAGATATTATACAATTAATATTACCTGGATTTTCAATATAATGATGAACTATTTGATCTCCATACAATAAATATTTTGAAATCGATGAAGCTAAAACACCCAAAAGTGTAAGATATATAAATATTTTAGAAATTAAATTGAAATCAATTTCTTCGATGATTATAGAAATTTTTTCCTTAACTATTTTTTTAAAAAAATATATTATTATTATTATCGCTATTCCTGAAAAAAATAAATTTTTAAAATAAAAACTATAAAAAAATGTTGTTTCTTTAAAAATAGTATAGGGAAAGATATCTTCTAAAATTAAAAAAATAAAAATTTGAATACAAAATAAAATCCAAAAAGTTATTAAAACTCTTTTTATTAATATGGAAATTAACATTTGATAGAATTATAATATTTAACTTAACATTTATATATTATTGAATATAATAAATTAAATCTATAAATTATTGAACATGAGCAAACTTTTAAGAATGTTTATAAAACACGGTCTTTTTATAATTGCTCATATATATTATGTTTTTCTAAATAAAATTCCGATATCAAGAAAAAATGGAGAAATTGTCGAATTTTTTAACGAAAAAAATTATAAAGAATATATCCAGGACTTAGACAGAAATGGATACGTAGTTATAGAAAATTTTTTTGATAAAAACAAAGTAGAAGAAATGCATAAAGATTTTCTTCATGAATTACAAAATAATAAAAAAAAATTTTTTGCCTACATAAATAAGTCAAAAGTAAATATTCAAACTTTAGAAAATAAAAGCGAGTCTTATAAAAATAAAGTAAGTTATGCTATATATGGTGGAGAAAATAAAAATTCGTCAATTCTATTTGATATAATTACTAAACATGAAATATTTGAAAAAAAAAATACACTTTTTTTACAAAATATTATAGGTAACTATTTAAACTATTCTCCAAAAATAACGTCCGGAAATTTAAGAATTTCTTTTTCAAATAATTTGCCGGCTTCTGAAACTCAATTATTTCATAGAGATGGATCGGGATATAAATTTCTAAAAATATTTAGTTATTTGCATGATGTCGAATTAGATAACGGCCCTTTTACATTTGTTAAAAAATCTCATAAAGATAAGTTTAAGTTTAAGGACGAAATAACCTTAAGACATACAGAAAATGAAATCATAAATAAATATAAAAAAGAATCAATTATTTTTTTAAATGCAAAAAAAACAGATTTAATAATTGCCGACACTTCTGGTTTTCATAGAGGCACTAAAAATATTAAAGATAGAACTATGCTTACAATAAATTTCCATGCTCACGCAGAGGTATTTAGAAGCCCAGAACTTAAAGTAGACCAATCTGTTTATAATAAAATGAGAGAAATTTGGGGAAAAAATTACATCAAATATTTGAAAATTTAATTTAATCTTTCATACAAATAAAATTTTTCTTTTCCATACTCAAAAGAAATCTTGTTAATAAAATAATAATTATTTAATTTATCTTTAAAGTTATCAACTTTTTCAATTGGAAACCAATTGCTCAAGATAATAAACTTTCCTTCATATTGTAGTAAAGATTTTTCAAAATTCAAAATTTTATCTTCATATTTTTTGTTTAATTTATTATTATTTTTGTAAATTTTTTTAAAAGGATGAGGGGTAAAATATTTATTATAACTACTTCTCTCAACGTAATATGGAAAGTAACCATTAACTAAATACAAAACTTTTTCATTTTTTGTCGTATTATCTTTAACATAATTAGATAATTTAAGTATTTTTGAAATTTTTAATTCACTAGTATTTATTTTTGTATTTTTATTACTTATTAAATTAGAAAAAGTATTAAAATTTATATCAAAATTTTCAAATATTAGAGCCCTATAATCGTTTAATGATAAATCTTTAAAAATAATATTATAAAAATATTTTGTTTCTATCGAAAAAGAATAAAAATTTGTCAAATAAGAAAATCTGTTTTTAAATTTTGATACTCTTTGATCTATTTTTTCAGCGAAAAAAAAAATAAATATAGGAAAAATAATCACAAATAGTACTAGAGTAACTTTATGAATTATTTTTTTATTAAATATTGCTAAGTCTAATCTAAAAATTTTTGAAAAATAAAAACCATAAATATAAGCTACACATGGAATAAAATAATAAAAATGATACAAATAAAACTTTGATTGTAAAATTACAATAAATAAAGGTGGTAATAAAATTATTAAACAATTTACTATGTGTCTTAGTTTAATTTTAACATTACTGTAATCAGAAAAAAAAATTATAAAAAAAAGTATTGGTGCTGATATTTTAATAAAGAAAAATAATGAAAAAAAAAGGTTTCCTAATATGTTCTCTAGAATTATGTTTTTAAAACTAAGTTGTGAGGAATAGTCTCTAAAAAAAATAGTTAAATTTAAATCATCTATAACCTGATGTATTGATCCAAAATGATTTATTAAAATAATTATTACAAATATTCCTATTAATGTACCAATAAAAAATCTTATTAAATTTTTTTTAAAAAAATAAAAAATTATTAATAAAAAAAATATACCAACTATTTTTGATAAGAAGAAAAAAGAAAAAAAAATTCCAGATAAAATATGTAAAATTTTTTTTTCTGAAAATAATAAAGAAATTGATATTATTAATATTGGATTAAATAAACCTTCAACTTGAAACCTTTCATAGCTTGGGGTTCCAAAATAATAGAAAAAAATATAAAAAATTGATGAACAATAAATTAAGTTTTTATTTAATTTTGTTTTTGAGCTTATATAAAAAATAAATATAGCTAATAAATTTAATACCAATTCACCAACATGAACTGCTATCAGAGATTTTTTAAATATGTAAATTGTTGATATAATTAACAAGTGCAAGGGTGGCTTAACTTCCCACACTTCTAATCCAAGTTTACCTCCATTATAAAGTTGTTCAGCTGCATATAAGAAGTTTGTTTGATCTCCCTTTGGTAAAGTAAAAATACTGTTTAAGATTGACTGAATTGTGATAATAATTAAAGAAATAAAAAAAATTTTAATTTCTAAACTATATTTCATTTAGTTAATATTCTTGTCAATTTTATCAAAAAGTTTCAAGGCAGCTGAAATTGTCATGTCCATATCATAATAAGCATAATCAGCTAGTCTCCCCCCAATTAATAATTTTTTTTGAGTTTTTACTAAATTTTTATACTTCTTATGAATAGCCCTATTCTCAATTGTATTAATTGGATAATATGGATTATTATCATCTTTAATTGGAAATTCTTTAATAATCAAAGTTTTGTTTTTAGCAAATATTTTTTTCCTTTCAGAATGTAAATGTTTTGGCTCATGTATGCGTGTAAATTTTTTATCTAAATCTGGAAAATTAATAACTGAAGTACCTTGAAAGTCTTGTTTGTCTAAAATTTTTTTCTCAAAACCTAATGATCTCCATTCTAACTTTCCATATTTATAATTAAAATATCTATCTAAAGGTCCGGAATATATAGTAAAATATTTTGAATTATAATTGCTACGTAATTTAAAAAAATCTTTTTTTAAGATAATTTTAATTTTTTTATTATCTAATAAATTTTTAAATAGATTAGTATATCCATCAAGGGGTATACCTTGCAAATCACAATGATTAAAATAATCTTCATTATAAGAATATCTGACTGGAATTCTATTAATAATGCTTGAAGGGAGATTTTTAGGGTCTTTGCCCCACTGCTTTAATGTATAGTTTTTTACAAAGGCATTAAATAAATTTTTACCAACCATATTTATAGCTTTTTCCTCAAGATTTTTAGGATACTTGAATTTATTTTTTTGAATTTGTTTTTTTAAAAAAACTTTTGCTTCTTCAGGTGAAAAACTTTTATTATAAAAACTATTAATAGTTTCAAGATTAAAAGGTAATTGATAGATTTTATTTTTATGACTAGATAATACTTGATGTCTATAAGAATTAAATTTAGTAAATTGATTTATATAATTTTTAACTCTAACAATTGAAGTATGAAAAATATGCGTGCCATATTTATGATATTCAATTCCAGAATTTTTGTCTATTTCAGAAAAACAATTGCCTCCTATATGATTTCTTTTTTCAATAATTAAAACATTTTTTTTTAATTTATTTGCAATTCTTTCTGCCAAAACAGAATTAAATAATCCACATCCTACCAAGATAAAATCAAAAGTTATCATAATCTAAACTTAAATCTAAATATTATTATCTGAAATAATGCTTTTATACAGAATAGTAATAATTTTATATTTACAATTGATACTTTACCAGTTTTTCTCTCTAAATGAGTTATTTCTGTAAAAAATATGCTTTTATTTTTTGCTGCAATGATTGAGATAAATATGTTGGGTATTAACACCTCAGATTTTAAATTTGCCAAAGCCTTAACTAAAAAATCTTTTTTTATCAATCTAAATGGACAATTGCTGTCCTTAACTTTTACAAAAAATAAAATAAAAATAAATATCTTAACTATTTTTGTTAAATATTTTCTTAATAATGTATCTTTTCTTTTTTTTCTTAGGCCGCTAATCAAATCGTATTTTTCTCTATAAATCCATAGTTTTTCAAAATCTAAAATATCGAACTGATTGTCACTATCAATTTGAAATATATATTCATAATCATTATCAATTGCATATTTATATCCTTTTATAACAGTGGGGCCGTGCCCAATATTTTCTTGATCTATATATTCTACTTTTTCAGTGAATTTTTCTTTTATAATCTTAATCTTATCTAATGACTTATCTTTTGAACCATCATTTATAAGTAAAATTTTAAATTCAAAATTTTTCAAGTTTAAAAAAATATTTTCAATTACTTTTTCAATAACTTCCTCTTCGTTATAAACTGGAATTATAAATATTAAATTATTTTTTTTTCTCATGTATTGTTTTTATTAAGTTTATGGAAAAAAAAATTAGCATAGGTAACAGTAACAATTTATACCTTGGCAAAACAAAAAAAATAGAAAAAATTAAAATATAAAATATGTAGCTAATATGAAAAAGATAATTTTTCTTCAAAGTAAATGATTTAAAAAAACCAATAAATGCCAATATTGAAATAACTAATTCTGGAATAATATTATATATATTATAATAATTTTTATAAGATGAGTTTAAATTAATAAAAATAATTGAAAATGCTTTTTTAAGTGAAAGAACAAAGTATTTTGAAGGATTTTCAAGAATATTATTTACAGCTTCATCCAAAAAAATTTTATCTCTCATAACATCATATTTATTATTTATCTCACCATTTATATAAAATTCTAAATCATTAATTTTTTCTCTTAAAATAAGAAGTTTATTTCTTTCTTTAAATTCTAATTCTAAAATATTTTCTGGATGAGAAAATAAAAAAAATATTGGAATATGAGGTGGGACATTAGAGTTTGTATTATAAATAAAGTTGTGAGACTCTATGCTATCTACAGTTGACAATTGATTATTACCTCTCCAAAGATTATATCCTTTTGACTCTGTAATAGTAAATTTATCAAATATTTCTAAGTTTCTATTTAAATATGGAGATATTACAATTAAAGATATAAAAAACACTAAAACTAAATGTAAGTATTTTGTTTTTCTTTCTATAATTTTATTTATTAGAAGTAAAAAAAATAATAAAAAAAACTCTCCTCTTGCTAATATTAATAAGCCAGAAAAAAATCCTAAACACAAAGAATAAAAAATTTTATTTTTACTAATTTTTATATAAAAAAATAAAAATAAGCTTAATAAAAAAATTGATATTGAAATTGATGATATCTGAACTGTAGCATATATATTTAATGGGTAAAAAGTATAAATTAGTGTTGAGATAAAACTAAATTTGTAATCAAAAAAGTATTTAAAAAAATTAAATATTATTATTATTGATATGCAACTTAGAAATACCTGTATAAAAATAACTTTCTCTGCTAGATCAAGGCCAAAAAAATTAATTTTAGATAAATAATAAATAAAATAAGGGTAAAGAGGAGGCATATAGCTGTTTGGTATGCTACCTAAATCTCCAGGATTATGAAAAGATAGTACTCCGAATTGATCTAAATTTTTATATAGAACGCTCCATTCATTTGCTAACTCAAAATCACCATAATAAATATAGATGATATATTTAGATATTATACTAATAAATAATATTATTATTAATAATTTATTTTCTTGTTTTTTAAAAAAATCTTCCATTAACTTAATTTAAAAATTTTTTGTTCAAAGAGGATAAAAAAGTTATATTTAACCAAAATATTATTGATATCCAGTTATTATAGAAACTTCCTGAGGAAATAATTATTAAAAAGGATAAATTTAGTAATAAAAAACATTTTAACAATAAAAAATCTTGATTATAGATTTTTCTATTCACTATTTTTATACTTTTATAGAATATCAAGAAAATAATAAAGAATATCATTAAAAATCCCAAAATTCCTGTTTCAGATAAAATTTCTAAATAATAATTATGTGGATGAGAAGAACAATTACTATATTTATATTTTTGTAAATCAAATTTTTTATCTGAACATTTTTGTCTAAATGTTTTTAAACCTGATCCAAAAACTAAATTTTCTTTCCATATTTTATATGATGTTACGAATAATGGTAAATGTCCAGATTGATCAAGCAAGTTTATAAATTTATTGTTAAATTTTATTTGTTCATTTATTTTTTTATCTGAAATACTGAAGATACTTACGATTTCATTAAATCTCCCACTTTTAGACATATAAGGCAAAGAAATTATAGACAAAATTAAAAATATACTTATTAGAATTCTTTTATCTTTATACAGCAGTGCTGTAAGAAAAAAAATAATTAGAACAGTTAAAGTTGCCATACGTTCTCCAGAAAAAAAAGTGGATAAAAAAAATAATGAAATGAGTATAATAAATATATAATTATTTTTTTTTGGAAAATACGAAAAAAGAATTAATATTGGAAAAAACATTTTAGAAATGAAAGATCCCGATATATATTCTTCTCCAAAAAAACTACTATATCGATTTTCTTGAGCCATAATTCCAATTAAATTAAAACCAAATATTTTTTGAAAAATTACATCAATAGAAATTAAAATTACAGATAGACCTTGTAGTAATATAATTTTCTTAAAATTTATAAGATAAATAACTTCCCTTATAACTAAAAAAAATAAAATAAATCTAATATAACCTAAACTACTTATTATCTTTGGTTGAACATCAGAGTAATAAAAATGATATAAATTTGTAAAGACTAAATAAAACCAAAAAATAAATAAAATTATTAAAAAAAATTTATCAAATTTAATTTTTTTTTTTTTTAAAAAAAATAAACCTATAACAGTTGATAAATTAAAAAAAAACTCAGCAACAAAAGCACCGGCAATCAAACCCCAAGGAATAAGGCCAAGACTAATAATCAGTAAATTTTCTAGTGAGTTAGATTTTTTTCTTATTTGCATTATTAATAATATTAATATAATGAGTTA
>CERS01135735.1_pt1 | contig 18807 bp, 17 predicted proteins | sample 356251 | NCBI WGS metagenome assembly CERS01 (sample SAMEA2621020, study PRJEB7988) | marine metagenome | isolation source: saline water (ENVO:00002010), including
GGGCGTTAGGTGCCCAATGGAATTGTCTACTTATTTTAGAATCAACGCTTCAAATACAGGTCAGTTTGAAAGAACACTTATTGTTGCAGACGAAGGTTCATATGTTAGTTACCTTGAGGGTTGTACTGCTCCAATGAGAGACGAAAATCAACTTCATGCTGCAGTTGTTGAAATTCATGCTGAAAAAGATGCAGAAGTGAAATATTCTACTGTTCAAAACTGGTACCCTGGTGATAAAGATGGAAAAGGAGGAATTTATAATTTTGTTACTAAAAGAGGAATATGTAATGGAAGCAATTCCAAAATAAGTTGGACTCAGGTTGAAACTGGTTCTGCTATAACATGGAAATATCCATCATGCATATTAAAAGGTGATAATTCTGTAGGAGAATTTTATTCGGTTGCAGTCACAAATAACTACCAGCAAGCAGACACTGGAACAAAAATGATCCACATTGGAAAAAACACTAAATCTAAAATAATATCAAAAGGTATTTCAGCTGGATTTTCCCAAAATAGTTATAGAGGTCAAGTGAATGTTATGAAAAGAGCTTCTAATTCTAGAAATTTTTCTCAATGTGACTCTCTTCTTCTAGGAAATAATTGTGGAGCTCATACCTTCCCATATATAGATATAGAAAATAAATCTTCGATGGTAGAACACGAAGCAACCACATCTAAAATTGGAGAAGACCAAATTTTTTATTGCCTACAACGTGGCATTGATGAGGAAAATGCAATAGCATTAATTGTCAATGGTTATGCAAAAGAAGTATTAAAACAATTACCAATGGAGTTTTCTGTTGAGGCACAAAAACTTTTATCACTTACACTAGAGGGAAGTGTTGGATAATATTAATATAAAAATATGTTAGAAATTAAAAATCTTCACGCGTCAATAGATGACACAAAAATTTTAAAAGGGCTAAGCTTAAAAGTTAATGCTGGTGAAGTCCATGCAATTATGGGTCCTAATGGCTCTGGAAAAAGCACATTAGCTTCTGTTATTGCTGGAAGAGAGGATTATGATGTTACAGATGGTGAAATTAATTTTTTAGGAGATGAACTTTCAGAATTAGGTCCTGATGAGAGAGCAAGAGAAGGAATATTTCTTGCATTTCAGTACCCAGTTGAAATTCCTGGAGTATCAACCACAAATTTCATGAAAACAGCTGTAAATCAGATCAGAGAATCTAAGGGCAAAAAACCTCTAGACGCTGTTGCTTTTTTAAAACTGATGAAAGAGAAAATGAAACTAGTCAACATAAAGCAAGAATTATTAAGTAGATCAATAAATGAAGGTTTTTCTGGTGGTGAGAAAAAAAGAAATGAAATTTTCCAAATGGCAATGCTTGACCCTAAACTTTCAATATTAGATGAAACTGATTCAGGACTAGATATTGACGCCCTAAAAATTGTTTCAAATGGAGTAAATGCTCTAAGAAATAAAGAAAATGCAACTGTAGTAGTAACCCATTACCAAAGACTTCTAGATTATATAGTTCCTGATTATGTTCATGTTCTAATTGATGGTAAAATTGTTAAATCTGGGGATAAAAATTTAGCTCTTGAGTTAGAAGAAAAAGGATACGATTGGATTAAAGTCAAAAACTAAGGTATGATTGATACAATTAATCTAAAAAAAATACTTTCTGAAGAAAAAGATAGTAAAGTTAGAGAGATGAAAAGCTCTGCTTATGAGGGTATGGCTTCTTCTTTACTTAATTACAAAGAAGAATATAAATACACTCCCCTTCTTAGAAAGGTTGAAAAAAAATTTAAATCTCTTTCTCCTGAAAAATCACTAAATAAAAAAATAAAAGATTATAAGGGGCTTATTCCAAAGTCCGAAAAGTTTTATTTATTTATTTTAAATGGAAATTATCAGGAAAGCTTATCAAATAAACCTGATAATATATTAGTTTCCAAATACAGTAAATTATCAACAAAACAAAAAGAAGAATTCTCAAAATCATACTCAAAGTATGATGATTCTAAAAGTGATTTTTTTTCATCTGCCAATACTATCAATCATGATGATTGCCTAATCATACGTATTGAAAGGAATAAAGCATTAAAAGAAAATATTGCTATCATTAATATCATTGATTCATCTCAGCCAACTTATTTTAGAAAATGCATTATTGTTGAAAAAAATTCTGAAATATCTTTTTCTGAAGAATTTATTAACTCAACAAATAATATTAGTTTTTCAAATACAGTATCAGAGATATTTTTAGATGAAAATTCTAAATTAAATTATTATTCAGTTCAAAATATGAACAAAAACTATCACTTCAATAGTTTAAATGTATTACAAAAAAGTAATAGTACATCCAACTTTCATACATACAGCTTTACTGGAGAAATTATTAGAAATAATTTAAATATAAAGCTTGAAGACAAAAATTGCTATGCTAATATGTATGGTTTTTATGCTGTTAAGAAAAATTCTCTTATTGATAATCATACATCCGTTGATCACATGGATGAGAATTCAATTAGTAATGAACACTATAAAGGAATTATTGATGAAGGATCTAACGGAGTTTTTAATGGAAAAATATTTGTAAGACAAAAAGCACAAAAAACAAATGCTTTTCAGTCAAATAACAATATCCTTTTATCTGATAATGCAAAAGTCAATACTAAGCCACAACTTGAGATATGGGCAGATGATGTGAAATGCTCACATGGTTGTACTGTAGGTCAGTTAGATGAAGAAGCTTTATTTTATTTAATGTCCAGAGGTATATCCAAAAAAGATTCTATCTCATTACTTCTATCAGCTTTTAGTAGTGAAATAACTGAAAAGATAGAAGATGAAAAAATTAAAGAAAAGTATGAAAATATGATATTAACAGAACTTGAAGGGCTTAATCATGGATAATTTCCCTTTAAAGAAAATTAGAAATGATTTTCCAATACTAAATTCTAAAATAAATAAACATCAATTAGTATATTTTGATAATGCTGCAACAACTCAAAAGCCAAAAGCAGTAATAGATGGTATATCAAATTATTATAAAAACTATAATGCTAACATTCATAGAGGGATCCATACGCTTGCAGAAAAAGCAACAGAAGAGTTTGAGCAAACAAGATCTTTAGTAAAAGATTTTATTAAAGCATCCTCTGAAAAAGAAATAATATTTACTAGAGGCACAACTGAAGGTTTAAACTTAATAGCATCCTCTCTTGGAAAATTCTATTTTAAAGAAGGAGATGAAATAATAATCAGTGAGATGGAACATCACTCAAATATTGTCCCATGGCAAATGATTGCAAAAGAAAAAAAATTAAAATTAAAAGTTATTAATGTTACAAGTGAAGGTGAATTAGATCTTGATCATTTTGAAACTTTAATTTCGGAGAAAACTAAACTTGTTTCTTTGGTTTATATTTCAAATACTCTTGGAACAATTAATCCAGTTGATAAAATCATTGACAAATGTTCTAAAAATGATATTTTAACTGTTATCGATGGCGCACAATCATCAGCACATAAAAAAATAAATGTAAAAAAATTAAATTGCGATTTTTATGTTTTCTCAGCTCATAAAATGTATGGACCAACTGGAGTTGGTGTTGTCTATGGGAAAGAAAAAGTTTTAGAGAAAATGCCTCCATATATGGGTGGAGGTGAGATGATAAAAGATGTTAGTTTTTCTAAGACAACATACAATGAGTTACCATATAAATTCGAAGCCGGGACTCCTAACATTGGTGATGTAATTGGCTTTAAAGAAGCTATAAAATATATTCAAAATATTGGAAGAGAAAATATAGAATCTTACGAAATGAGCTTAAAAAAATATACTGAAGAAGCTATTCGTAAAATTGATGACATTAAAATTATTGGTACTTCAAAAAATAAAATTGGAATCTTTTCATTTACTAGTAAAAATATTCATTATTATGATTTGGGATTACTTCTTGATGCGAAAGGCATAGCCTTAAGAACAGGACATCATTGTACTCAACCACTAATGGATAAATATGCATTAGATGGGACAGCACGTTTATCATTAGCTATATATAACTCAGCTGAAGAAGTTGATTTTTTTGTTGAATCTATTTCAAAACTTTTAAGAAGATGAATACAATCCAAACACAAAATGATATTATAGAAGATTTCAAAGTTCTGGAAGGTGATTTAGAGATGACTTTAAACTATTTAATAGAACTTGGTGAAGCATTAGATATATTAGAAGAAAAATATAAAATAGATGAAAATATTGTTAAAGGTTGTCAATCAAAAGTTTGGCTTACCTGTACTAAAAAAGACGATAAAATAATATATCAGGGTGATAGTAATACATCTATAACTAAAGGGCTTTTAAGTATTTTAATCAAAATATTTAACAATAAAACCTCAGATGAAATTATCAAAACAGATTTATTTTTTATTAATGAAATTGGACTAAATAGATTTATTGGAACTCAACGCTCAAATGGTCTGGAATCAATGGAAAAAAAAATTAAATTAATGGCAATAACAAAGTAAACAATGACAGAAAAACAAGAAGCACAACTAAAAGAAAAAATTGTCAGAGCAATTAAAACTGTTTTTGATCCAGAAATACCTGTTGATGTCTACGAGCTAGGGCTAATATATGATATACAAATTCTACCTCTGAGTAACATTCATATACTCATGACTTTAACATCTCCAAACTGTCCTGCCGCCGAAACAATTCCTGCAGATGTTAAAAACAGAGTAGAAATGATAAAAGAAATTAATGAGGTCGAAGTAGAAATTACTTTTGACCCCCCCTATTCTCAAGACTTAATGTCTGAAGAGGCAAAACTGGAATTGGGTTTTATGTAATTGTTTAAGTAAATAAATTTTTAATATGTATCCAGATGAATTAACAAAACCTATGATTGAGGAACTTACCTCAGTTGGTTTCACTGAACTTAAAGATGCTGAAACAGTAGTTTCAGAACTTCATGAAAAATCAGGAAAATGTTTAGTTTTAATTAACTCTGTCTGTGGTTGTGCAGCAGGAGCTGCCAGGCCAGGAGTAAAACATTCTCTAACAGTTTCTGATAAAAAACCCGATAAGTTATATACTGTTTTTGCAGGAGTTGACTTTGAAGCAGTAAATAAAATAAGAGAAATGTGTCTTCCTTACCCACCAAGTTCACCTGCTATTGCATTATTTGATAACGGAGTCCTTATTCATTTTGTTGAGAGACACCATATAGAAGGAAGAAATGCTACTATGATATCAGAACATCTTAAAAACGTTTACGAAGAATATTGTAGCTAAAAATTAGATACTATATTTGCGAAAAAATTAAATTAACTATTATGAACGATTTGTTATACTTAGTGCCAGGATCTGGATTAGTTGCCTTATTATTTGTATACCTAAAAAATAACTGGGTTGCATCTAAAGATGTTGGTTCTGAAAAAATGGAAAGAATTGCCAAAAATATTGCTGACGGAGCCATGGCATTTCTAAGAGCAGAATACAAAATACTTTCTGTTTTTGTATTAATAACTGCTGTATTACTTGGCTTTAAAGGAGAAAGTGAAGGATCAAGTTATTTGGTTGCTGTTTCTTTTGTAGTCGGAGCTTTATGTTCTGGACTTGCAGGATTCATAGGCATGAAAGTTGCAACAAAAGCAAATGTAAGAACAACTAATGCCGCACAAGAATCACTTGGAAAAGCATTAGAAATTGCATTTTCTGGTGGAGCAGTAATGGGACTTGGTGTTGTAGGATTAGGAGTACTTGGACTTGGATCGCTTTTTATTTTTTATAGCAGTCATTTTAATGGAGATGTTGACACTGTAATTAAAGTAATTTCAGGATTCTCTTTAGGTGCCTCATCTATTGCTTTATTTGCAAGAGTTGGTGGTGGTATTTACACTAAAGCAGCCGATGTTGGTGCAGACTTAGTAGGAAAAGTTGAAGCGGGTATTCCTGAGGATCACCCATTAAACCCTGCCACTATAGCAGATAATGTTGGAGATAATGTTGGAGACGTTGCAGGTATGGGAGCAGATCTTTTTGAATCTTTTGTTGGCTCTATAATTGGAGCAATGGTATTAGGTGCTGCATTTATTGGTCTTCAAGAATTTTCAGGCATGGAAACTAATGCAATATTGTTACCATTATTTATTGCGTCTACAGGAATAATCATGTCAATTATAGGAACGTTTTTTGTCAGAGTGAAAGAAGGTGGAAGCCCTCACGCAGCTTTGAATCTTGGTGAGTTTGGATCTGCAGGACTAATGATTGTAGCTACTTACTTTTTAATTGATATGTTCCTACCTGAAGCTTGGGTTTTTAATGGAAAAGAATATTCATCAATCGGTGTTTTTTATGCTACTATAGCTGGTCTTATTGCTGGCTTGGGAGTTGGAAAGATTACAGAATATTATACTGCAACTGGCAAAGCACCAGTAAAATCAATTGTAAAACAATCTGATACTGGAGCAGCAACTACTATTATCTCCGGACTTGGAGTAGGTATGATGTCTACTGCAGTTCCAATAATTTTAATATGTATTGCCATTTTAACCTCATTCTATTTTGCAGGTTTATACGGAATAGCTATTGCAGCTGTTGGAATGTTAGCTAACACAGGTATTCAATTAGCTGTTGATGCTTATGGCCCAATTTCAGATAATGCTGGTGGTATTGCTGAAATGGCTGAATTACCTCCTAAAGTAAGAGAAAGAACTGATAAATTGGATGCGGTTGGTAATACTACAGCTGCTATCGGTAAAGGATTTGCTATTGCCTCTGCGGCGCTTACTGCATTAGCTTTATTTGCTGCCTTTATGCAAACTGCTAAAATTACTTCTATTGATATTTCAAATCCTATTGTAATGTCTGGATTATTAGTTGGTGCTATGCTACCATTTGTATTCTCTGCATTGTCAATGAATGCTGTTGGTAAAGCAGCAATGAGTATGATTGAAGAAGTTAGAAGACAATTTAAAGAACTACCAAAGTTAAAAGCAGCTCTTGAAATTATGAGAAAATATGACTCTGATTTATCAAAAGCAACTAAAGCTGAAATGAAAATCTTTAATGATGCTGATGGGGTTGCTGAGTATAGCAAGTGTGTTGAGATCTCAACTCAAGCTGCACTAAGAGAAATGGTATTACCAGGAATTATGGCAATTTCCGTTCCTGTTGTTGTCGGTTTCTTAGGTGGAGCTGAAATGCTCGGAGGTCTTTTAGCAGGAGTAACATCATCAGGTGTTCTTATGGCAATTTTCCAGTCTAATGCTGGGGGTGCATGGGATAATGCAAAGAAGATGATTGAAGAAGCTGGACAAAAAGGTACTGAAGCACACAAAGCTGCAGTTGTTGGAGATACAGTCGGAGATCCATTTAAGGATACTTCAGGACCTTCTCTAAACATTTTATTAAAATTAATATCAGTAGTAGCACTAGTAATTGCTCCATTATTGGTATAAAAAATTATGTATAAAAAGAGAAAGAAGATACCTAAAAAAACATTTGGAAATTTTCCATATATAAGTGTTATTTTTAGTGTTTCTCTTTCTCTTCTTCTTTTAGGCATATTTAGTTTTTTCCTTTTGTCTTCTCTTGAAGTAAAAAAGGTAATTCAGGATAACACCGAAATAAACATATATCTAAATAAAGATATATCTTCAAACCAAGTTGATCAGATTAAAAGAACATTATTCACAAAAGATTATGTTCTATCAAAGGATGAATCAACACTTTCTTATATCTCTAGTGAAGAAGCTGCAAAAGAATTTTCAGAGGAAATAGGAGAAGATTTTGTTAACTTTTTAGGAAATAATCCCCTAAGAGATCTTATAATATTAAAAATAAATTCTAATTTTTTTGATAAAGAAAAATTACTGGAAATAGAATCAGATATATTAAGAATAACTGGAGTTTTTGAAGTTGATTACTCAAAGGAGATGATAAGTGATATCAATAAAAATATTAGAAATATTAGCTTTATTTTTAGTGGTATATTTATAATCTTATTCTTAATTTCTATTATTTTAATTAGTAACACACTAAGGATAGCGCTTTTTTCTCAAAGGTTTTTAATTAGAAGTATGCAGCTTGTTGGAGCCACTTCCAGCTACATTCTTAAACCATTTTTAATGAGAGGTTTACTTTATGGTTTTGCATCAGGAATTTTATCCTCAAGTTTTCTTTACTTCATAATTGTATTTATTAATGAAAGATTAAATGGATCAAGTATGATAGTAAGCATTGAAAAATTAAGTATTATATTTATTATGCTAATAATAGTTGGAATACTAATGGTATTAATAAGTACTTTTACTTCGGTTAACAGATACCTAGGTTCTACTTTAGATGACTTATACAATTAGATTTAATGAGCAATAAATCCAATCTTCCTTTTAACAAAAATAATTATAAACTTATGATTATAGGCATTGTAATCATATTCTCTGGATTCTTTATCATGACTATGGATAACGAAGAATATGGCTATGGATTTTTAGGATTAACTCTTGGCCCAATTGTTGTATTGTTTGGATTCATTTTTGAGTTTTTTGCTATTTTTTATAAAGGAAAATAAATTATGGAATGGTATGAAGCTCTTATACTAGGCATTGTTCAAGGTTTAACTGAGTTTCTACCAATTAGTAGCAGCGGACATCTTGAAATTGCTTCATACATTTTAAAAACTAATCCTTCTGATAACTTAATTTTTACAGTAGTTGTTCATATTGCCACAGCCATAAGTATTATATATGTATTCAGAAAAGATATATTTAAAATATTAATTGGCCTCTTTAATTTTAATAAAGAACAAATAGACTTTGTATTAAAAATAATTGTTTCAAGTATTCCTGTTGCAGTTATTGGAATATTATATGAGGAAGAAGTAGAATCATTTTTTACTGGAAATATAGTACTGGTAGGTTCGATGTTATTAATAACATCAGTGTTATTATTTATTACCTACTTCAAAAAAAATAATTCTGATAAAGATGTATCATATAAAGATGCAATAATCATCGGAATAGCTCAAGCATTAGCAATACTTCCCGGTATATCCAGATCAGGTGCAACAATATCCACAGCATTACTATTAAATGTAAACAAAGAAAAAGCGACAAAGTTTTCATTCCTTATGGTTTTAGTTCCAATTTTTGGAATTCTAATCTTAAAAATTTTTGATGGAATATCACAAGTCTCAGATGTTTCAATTTTTTTTAATACTTCGTACTTAATTGGATTTATATCAGCTCTTGTAAGTGGAATACTTGCGTGTAAAATGATGCTGAAAATAGTGAAAGAAAGTAAATTAGTTTACTTTTCAGTTTACTGTTTTTTAGTTGGAAGCATTGGAATATTCAATGGTTGTAAAGATCAAAATGAAACATTTTATATTACTCCTATAAAAGAGATTAGTGAACTAAGAAAAATATCACAAAACTCTATTCCACCAAAACTTGATAGCATAAACTCTTATAAAAAGCTAATAGACTTAAAAAAGCTTGATAATGAATTTAAACTAGATATCAGATATGCCTCTAATAATAACTTTATGCGATCAACTTTCTATGAGAAGGAAAGAGCATACCTTGATAATGAAGCAGCCAAAAAATTAATTGATGCTAAAAATGAATTGAAAAAATTGGGATATGGCATTATTATTTATGATGCATATCGCCCGTGGTTTATAACTAAAATGTTTTGGGAAGGAACACCTGATAATCTAAAGCATTTTGTGGCAAATCCAGATAATGGTTCATCTCATAACAGAGGATGCGCCATAGACATTGGTTTGTATGATATTAAAAAAGGAATAGATATCAAAATGATTTCAGGGTATGATGAATTTACAGAGAAAGCCTACCCTAATTACAAAGGAGGAACAAAATTTCAAAGAGATATTAGAGATAAACTTATAGCAATTATGGAAAAAAATGATTTTTCAGTATATGAATACGAGTGGTGGCATTTCAATTTTAATGATTGTAAATCAGGAATTATGAATTTATCTTTTACTGAACTTGAGTCACTCAATAGCATCTAAAATCTCCTTACCCGATGAAATACTAGATTTAAACTTTTCCGATACAAGATCAATATTACTTTTATATTTATTAAGTTTCAAATTCACATCATTTATATCTATTCCCTCTAAATTATCATATGTATTTTTATCCATTGGATATTTGTCAAATGAAAATTCATTACTAAAATCTTTCATGAAGTTCATCATTGACATTCTAGCATCATCTAAATTTTTAACTACCTCACTATCTTCTTCAATTTCATCTAACTCTAAAAGATTATTCTTAATTTCTTTAATACTTTTCATCTCAAGCATTAAATCATCATGCTCAGTCATAATTACTCCTAAAAGTTCAACATTAGATAAGTGTAATTTATTTTCAGAAGAACAAGAAAATAAAAAAAGTACGGCTATTATATATCTCATAATTAATGGTTTTTATGTCCACCAGGACTATACTGTAAATTTAAAATAATTCCATTAAAACTTCCCACTTGAAGACCCTCATAACTCATGTATGTTGGGAAAAAATATTCTAATGATATTCTAGAATTTCTTAACAAACCTTTCTTAAAAGAAAGATTCATTCCTAAAGCAGAATTTAATAGTATATATCCTGAATTATTACTGTTATTAAGTATCATTAAATTAGTTACTAATTCATTATCAATACCGTTTATACTCTTTTGATTAATATAATGTTGTCTAAAACTAAAACTAAATGGTTTATTAAAATTAACAGCACCCCAATAGTTTAAGCCCAATCTATTACCATTATTATATCCTCTAGAATTATTACTAAATGGTAGATTATAAATTGGCTGAATTCCTGCAGAAAACTTTTTAAACTGAAAAAAAGCAGTGAAACCTATGACTGATGAAAAATAACCATTTCCTAATTGCATAGAATAAGGTGAAATTTGATTTTCATTTTTTTTATTGATAGTGCCTGCAGGCAAAATAAATCCAATATTAGAATGTACTTTTATTTTAGAATTAGAAAATAGACTATATAAAAATTGCAAATCAATATCTCCTATTCCACTAGATGAGGTGTTATATGAAATATTTTGTTTATTAATAAATGAGTATTGCTTTTTATGAAAATTAAAATTTGTGAAAAGTGTTATTTTATTAGTAATCCCATACATAAATTCAATAGAGTGTGTACTAAATATATTTTGAGTTACGTGTCTATCATAATATTTTGTTATCTCATCCCTATTATAAATTTGATCTCCATTATAATTCCCTTCGCCTTTCGAAAAGAAATGTCTATAACCAAGCATTATACCTCCTCTAGAATGAACATGATCAGCTAATACTCCAGAAGGTGCATGAGCGTCTGATCTAGAAAAATCCCAAGACTTCATATTCATTTTCATGAAATGATCTTGAACATCAATAAATTTTCCAGTTGTACTTATTTGGTTATTTCTATATATTAATTCATCAATAAAAGAATCAATTGCTTTATCTAGATCTTTTATTTTAGATAATGAAAACTGAGCAATAATTTTATCGGAATTTATTTTTTCAAAAATGCTACCTTGAAAATTATCAATCTCAAGCTCTGTTGATCTTTTATATTTCCAACCAAAGGAAACAGATATAAAATATTTACTTTCAGTATCTGAAAAATTAAAACCTTTATTTTCCAGTTTGCTCTTTATTGCATTACCTACATTATTATCAGTAACTTCAAAGCTTGAACCAATATCTATTTTATCAACCAAGGTTATAGAAATAGATTTTGGATTCTGCGAGAAAGCTATAAGATTAATAAATAGCAATAAAAGTGTTAAATATCTTTTCATACGTGTATTTAATACTAAAATAAATCTTTTAATTTGCTTAAAAAAAGCCATTTAATTTTCTTATGATTTTTTTAGAAAAATATAACAACGGTCAAACTATATTAGTAGATAAAGATCTTGATTGGACTTCATTTGATGTAGTAAAGAAATTAAGAAATATTATTAAATGTAAAAAGGTTGGGCATGCTGGAACATTAGACCCATTAGCTACTGGTCTACTTATAATCTGCACTGGAAAACATACCAAAAAAATCAATGAAATTCAGAATCAAACTAAAGTATATACTGGAGAATTTATCCTTGGGAAATCTACGCCATCTCATGATCTTGAAACAGAGTTTTGTTCTACAAAAGATCTTAAAGACATAACAATAGACAAAATAGAATTAATTTCTAAAAATTTTATTGGAGAACAATTACAGAGACCGCCAAAGTTTTCTGCTGTAAAAATAAATGGTAAAAGAGCTTATGAATACGCAAGAGAAAATGAGGAAATAGAAATTAAAGAAAAAAAAATTAATATTTACAGCTTTAATGTTTCCAAAATAGAGTTACCAAACATATCATTTGAGATATCGTGTACAAAAGGAACATATATAAGATCTATAGCTCGTGATTTTGGTGAAAAATTAGGTTGCGGTGCGGTTCTTTCTAAGTTACGAAGAACTAAGATTGGAGATTATGATGTAAACAATGCTTCAACTATTAATGTTTTAGCTGAAAAAATAAAGAAAGAAAAGATTGAGAATAATAACTGACAAATCTTCAATAAGTAATTCAACTTATAATATTGCTACAATAGGATATTTTGATGGTATTCATCTTGGACACAAGAAAATTTTAAAAGATTTAGTTTCTCAAGCAAATAATAAAGGAGGCAAAAGTATTTTAATTACATTTTGGCCACATCCAAGAAATATTTTAAATCCCAATACATCTGTGGAATTATTATTAAGTAATACTGATAAACATCAATATATAGAGAAACTTGGTGTTGATGTACTTTATATTATTGAGTTTACAAAAGATTTATCAAAAATGAGCGCCCACTCCTTCATTGAAAATTTTCTGATAAAAAAACTTAAAATAAATAAACTTATAATAGGATATAACCATTCATTTGGACACAAAAGAGAGGGGAACTTCATATTTCTAAAAAAGAATAAAGAAAAATATGACTTTGAAATTCAAGAAGTAAAAAAGAAAGAAATTGATAAAAAATTAAATATTAGTTCCTCATCAATAAGAGAAGAAATAAGGAATGGAAACATAAAAAATGCAAATAAAATGTTGGGTTATAATTATTATATAATTGGTGAAGTCATTAAAGGTGATGGAATAGGATCAGAAATAAACTATCCAACAGCAAATATCAATCCTAATGATGACTCTAAGCTAATTCCTAGTAATGGTGTTTTTGTATCTAAAGTCGATATTGATGGAGAAAAATTAGAAGGTATGATTAATATCGGAGTTAGACCAACAGTTAACGGAAAAGAAAGAAGAATAGAATTACATATATTTAATTTTAATTCTCTTATCTATGGTAAAACATTAAAAATAAAATTAATTACAAAAATTAGAGATGAGATAAGATTTTCCAGCATTGAAAAATTAAAAGAACAACTGAAAAAAGATGAAATTCAATCAATTAAAATATTAAGAAATGAAAAAATCTGAAATTAAATTTATTGTAACACTTGATAAAGAAAACATTCCAGAAAAGATAGAATGGATGGCAGAAGACAGTATTAATAATGGTTTATCCGATACAAAATCCATTAGTTTATCTCTTTGGGATGAAAAGAAGAATAACACACTAAGAATCGATTTATGGACCAAAGAAATGAAAACTGATGAAATGAAAAGGTTCTACGTTGACTGCCTTGGAGGACTTAGTCAGAGTATTCTTAGCTCTACTGGTGATGAATATATGTCAAAAGAGACAAATAAACTATGTGAAAAGCTTATAGAGCATATTAAAAATAACTCAGATTAATTCTCTTAAATACCCAAATTTTCATTAATTTACTCTATTGTTGTTAGATTAACTAACTTAAATTTTAACATTAAAACTATAAAGTGTATGAATAATTTTGTTAAGAAATTAATCTGCCTTTTCCTATTTTTCACTACAGTTTCAGTCCAATCTTTTTCTCAGAGTGTTTCTATTTCAGGAAATGTATCTGATGAAAGTGGTGGTCTGATTGGTGTAAATATATTAGTTAAAGGCAAAGTGCTAGGTACTGTCTCTGATAGAGATGGTAATTTTAGTTTGAATGTCTCTGAATCACCAGTGACATTAGTGTTTTCAATTGTTGGATATGAGACGCAAGAGGTAAATGTTTCCTCAAATACGTCTAACCTAAGTATTACCATGTCAGAATCTGTTCTGCTTGGTAGTGAGGTTGTAGTATCTGCTTCAAGAGTCGAGCAAAGTATCTTAGAAGCACCTGTTACAATTGAAAAGATGGATCTACTTGACATCCAAAATTCAGCTACTGCTGACTTTATGGATCAACTCGAACACATAAAAGGTGTGAAAGTAAGTAGAGGAAGTCTAAACTTTGCTGCTGTAAATACAAGAGGTTTTGCTACTGACGCAAACACAAGATTTGTTCAGTTAGTAGATGGAATGGACACATCGGCTCCATTACTTAACTTCCCTACTGGAAACTTAGTAGGAATTAATCCTCTTGACTTAGAAAGTGTTGAGATTATACCTGGTGCATCATCTGCATTATATGGTCCAAATGCTTTCAATGGTACGATGTTAATGACAAGTAAGAGTCCATTTGAATATCAAGGTCTTTCTGCTCAAGTGTTACAGGGTTATACCAAATCACATAGAGATGGAAATACTAATAATGGATATTCTAAATATAATCTAAGATATGCTAAAGCTTTTAATGACAAGCTTGCTATCAAAGTAAACTTCTCTTATGATATGGCAACTGATTGGATAGCTAATGATTATGCTACTAATGTAGATGCAGCTGGAAATGCTTTTGGAGAACTTGACATGAGAGGAAGACCAAACTTTAACGGTCTTAACCTTCACGGAGATGAGACTCAGGTTGCTGTTCCAGTGATGGCAGCTGCTTCTTTAGTAGGAAATTGGGTTTCCCTTCTGCCAGAGCAAGTCTTAGATTTAAGAAGAACAGGTCTACCTGAAGAATTCTTACTTGACAATAACGACGCAAAAAATATGAAGTATGATATTGGAATTAACTATAGGCTTAATGACAACCTAGAGGCATCTTTAGTATACAGAAAAGGTGGTGGAAACACAATCTATACTGGAGCTCAAAAATATGCTCTTAGAGATTTCGGCCAGCAATTTTTCAAGCTTGGTTTAAAAAGCGATAAAGTTAATTTCAAAATTTATCAGTCAGTTACTGACGCTGGAAACTCTTATAACTTAGGAGCTCTTGGCGGTATAATGAATGAAGTATTTAGTCCTAGTGCAGCTCAATGGGCACCAGCCTATCTTCAAACATACATTACTGCAATGCAAGGTTATGTTCCTGGAGTTCCTGCTGGTGATACGTATTATGCTCACCAAATTGCAAGACAACAAGCTGATGCTGGTATTCCTGCAGTTGGATCTGCTGAGTGGATGGCTGTTAGAGATCAGGTCATGGCCAATAGATTCCAAGACCCTAATGCTCCTGGAGCAAGTTTCTTCGATAATTCTAAATTAACTCACGCTGATATTACATACGAAGCAAGTGATTGGTTATTATTAGGAGCTAATTATAGAAACTATGGTATTTTTACTGACGGAACTGTCTTTAATGAAGATCCTGACGGTGACGGTGTTAACGAAAGAATCCATATTGGAGAATTTGGTGCTTTTGCACAAGTTAATACTGAAGTATTTGATGGTTTTAGATTTATTGGTTCATTAAGATACGATAAAAACCAGAACTATGAAGGAAGAGTAACTCCAAGAGTTGCTGCTGTATATTCATTTGCTGAGAAGCATAACTTAAGATTAAGTTATCAAACTGGATTTAGAAATCCTGATACTCAGTCTCAGTTTATCTTCTTCCCTACTGGTACTTCAACACTTCTCGGAACAGCTAAAGAAAATGCTGAGAGATATGGTGTAATGGAAGGTAATGCATGGACTAACGCTTCTTACCAAGCATATTTATTATCTGGTGGAACACTTGATCCTGCAACTGGAGATCCAATCGGTGGTAATCCTGGTCTATTAGAGGAAGCTTATGTAGACTATATTAAGCCTGAGAGACTATCATCTGTAGAGTTTGGTTATAAAGGTGTTATTGGTGATGTATTACTAGTTGATATGAACTATTACAATACAAACTACCAAGACTTTGAAGGTGGCCAGAACGTAAACGCAAAGTTTGCATCTACTCACAAAGGTCAAGCTATACCTGCTGGATATCAGTGGGCTCTTAATAGCAATACTGATGATGAAGTTAGATCTTGGGGATTTGGAATGGGACTTACAGTTGATATTGGAGCTGGTTACTCTTTATCAGGTAACTATAACTACAAAAATTTAGAGATTAATGGAATGGCTCCAAGTGAGAGCGACTTCATCTCTTATTTTAATACTCCAGAAAATATGTACTCATTTACATTTTCTAATAGAGAAGTATTTAAAAACTTTGGTTTCTCAGCTAGCCTTAGATTCCAAGATGACTTTTTATACGAAAGCACATTTGCTAATATGATGATTCCAGCCTACGGAACTTTCGACGCTCAAGTAAGTTATAAAATTGAGAGTCTAAAGTCTATAATTAAGGTTGGTGGTAACCATATTGGAATTGATAACAATGATTATAGATCTAGACCTGGTGGTCCATTCGTTGGTAAACTATTCTATGTATCTCTAACATTTGACGAATTTTTAAACTAATAAATAACTAACTATGAAAAAGTTTAAATCAATATTTTTAACAGTTGCTTTATCACTAGTATTTTTCGCTTGTGAGCAGGAAGTGACTGAACTTAAACCTAATGTTTATAGTCCTGCTGGAACCCCAAGTGGTAATAGCGGTAGTGCAGACTTTAGTAAGTTTGTTACAATCGGTGGTAGTTTTACTGCCGGCCTTATGGATGGTACTTTGAACAATAGTGGTCAAATGTATTCTTTGGGTAAAATGATCAATAACCAGTTACAATTAGCTGGAGGAACATCTACATTTAACCAACCTGATATAAATTCAGAGAATGGGTATTTAGGCCCTGGACCTGATGGCGTAGCTGGAACTGCTGATGATCAAGGTAAAACATATCTAACCATAAGTGCATCAACTGGTGCTATTGGAATTAGTTTCACTCAAGGTGATGCAGCTTCTGTTGCAACTCCTTATAGTGGAGATAAGAGTGCATTAAATAATTTTGCTTTCCCAAATTCTGTTATGGCTATGTTTTTAACAGAATTAGCTGGAGGACCTAACGTTGCTCAAAACCCTGCTTATAACCCGTTCTTTGCGAGATTTGATGCTTCAGGTGCAACAGTATCTCCTGTTGGACAGTTTATTGGATCAGGCGGATCATTTTTTATGTCTTGGTTAGGATTTTCTGATTTTGTAGCTTACTCTGCAAGAGGAGGAGACGAAGCTCAGGCACCAAAACCGAATGCGACAGAATTAGGCACTTATTATCAACTGGCTCTAGGAGCTATGCTAACTAATAACCCTTATTGGAAAGGTGTTGTTGGGACTGTTCCTGATTTATTGGCTTTACCGTATTTTCAATTTATTTCAAGTACAGTAGCTAAGCCATCTGGAATTATTCCATTACATCCAGTAGATGATGCTGCAACAATTGGTTTGCTTCAGACTTTAGCTGCTGGATTCAATGCAACACTTGCTGGACTTTCTGCACAAGGTTTTTTAAGTGCTGATGAAGCTGCTGCAAGACAACTTTCATGGTCTGCTGGAGCAAACGCAGTACTAATTAACGATGAATCTCTAACTGATTTAGGTCCATTATGGGATGCATTAGTTGCTGGTTCATTAATGGATGCTGCAACTAGAGCACAGTTAGAACCATATAGAATGGCTAGAATGGCTACAGATAATGATATTTTACCATTAGCTGCTCAGCAAGTTCTAGGTGTTGCTGTTACCCCTACAGTTGTTTGGGGAGTTACTGCGCCATTAACTGATGAGTATGTTCTTACTGCTTCTGAACTTTATGAGTTTGAAGTAACTAGAGCTACTGTTAACGCAGCCATTTCTGGTGCAGTTGCTGCACTAGGAAGTGATAGAGTTGCTGTTGCTGACTTTGATGGATTCTTTCAGACTCTCGGAGGAGCTAGCCCATTTGTATTAAATAATTCTATTATTACATATGATTTTGCTCCACCAACTGGAATGTTCTCTACAGATGGAATACACCCAAATGCTAGAGGATACAGCATAATTGCAAATAAATTTATTGATGCAATTAATGAAAAATTTGGGGCAACTGTTCCACATGGTAACCCATCGAGTTATCCTGGTCCAGGTTTCCCAGTAACAGTTGAATAAAATTATTCAAATTTTATAGTTAAATTAAAGGCTAACATTTTGTTAGCCTTTTTTTTTTAATAACTTGTAAATATGTCAGTTTCAAGAAGAACCTTTATACATAACTCTATTGCTGCCGGAACATTGTTTCCTCTATTTTCTATGGATTTTAAGAAGGATTCTTATAGTCTAAATGATTTAAAGAGAGACGAAAACTACTGGAAAAAAGTAGCTGATATGTATCATCAGAATGTAAAGTTTATCAATCTAGAATCTGGATATTTTAGTCCTTCCCCTGAGAGCGTAAAGGATTACTGGGTAAACTTTGTTAATGAAATAAACGAGTCCCCATCCTACTACATGCGTACTCGCCAGACTGAGATGCGAGAAAAAGTCAGAAAAAAACTTGCTGATTATGCAGGTATTCAAACAGATGAACTTATACTAACAAGAAATACTACTGAGTCAATGAATATTATCATTCAAGG
>CERS01018689.1_pt1 | contig 18733 bp, 18 predicted proteins | sample 356251 | NCBI WGS metagenome assembly CERS01 (sample SAMEA2621020, study PRJEB7988) | marine metagenome | isolation source: saline water (ENVO:00002010), including
TAAAGAATTCAAATTAAAGAGGTTGGCAAGTGAAAAAGTAATAAGGCTCTGGGTTGGCGTTCAGAGCCTTATTTTTTTAGATATTTGAAAATGGGGGCGATCGGTTTCGACGAAATATGCATCTTTCTAAATGGCATGTCGAGTCCCAGAATCTCGTAAATAATCTGGAAAAACCATAAATGCCGATAACGGCTACATGGCCGCTGCTTAAGTAAGTGGTCCGTCCTTAGTTTAGTGCGTCTATGGCTTAGCTAAAGGGCGTCAAATACATAGACTAGTTCTGATTGTGTCTGTGATATCGGGATGAGAATTAAACAGACTGTGTTTATAATAGTTTTGTCATCAGGGCAGTTATAAACAAGATTAATCTGATTGACTAAGCATGTAGATATTTTTTTAGGTTCTATTTCGGACGGGAGTTCGATTCTCCCCGCCTCCACAAAAATTATATTCTATCAATAATTGTCTCTAGTCCATTAATTATAAATTGGACTGCAATTACCATTAATATCAAGCCCATCATTCGCTCAATCACCCTCATACCCGTAATACCTATTCTCTTTGCAAGAACGTTTCCAGCTCTCAATATCCAATAAAATAATGTCATTGTGATAATTACTGAAACTAATAAGGTAATAATGCTGTAATCTGATGAACCTTTTCCAGATAATATTACCACACCTGTTATTGCGCCAGGACCAGTAATCAATGGTACGCCAATTGGGCTAATTGCTAGTTCATCGCTATCTTTAAATTCATCTCTTTCAGATTGGGTTGTTCTTGATCTGCCAACTTGCGCATCCAACATCCTCAAGCCACTGCGAAAGAAAATAATTCCACCCATTATTTGGAAAGCTTCAACGGTGATACCGTAAAATCTAAAAATGAAGGAACCCAGCAGGGTAAATATAATTAAGACAGTAGAACCCGTTATGATTCCTTTCCTTGCAATTCTAATTTGATCTGCATTAGAAAATTTTTCGGTCATCGCTGCAAAGATTGGAGTAATTCCTAGTGGATTAACCACAGTAAATAATGTTGAGAGACAAAATAGAAGGTACTGTAGCTCAATATTTAAACTGTCAATCATTTACATTTTCTCCGGAGCAGCTATACCAAGGATTTGTAGGCCATTATAAATTACATTTTTTGTGGCCTTAATTAAGGCAATACGTGATTGTGTTAATTCTTTGTCTTCTACAATTATGCGACAGTTTGCATAGTATTTATGAAATTTTCCTGCTGTTTCCTGTAGATAATTTGCTACAGTTTGCGGTTCAAGTGAACCTAATGCTGAACTTACAATGATTGGGAATTGTTCTAATTTTTTTAATAAATCAATTTCTAATTCATTCTTAAGAAGTGCCGAATTATAATTCATATCTGCGGGATTATTGTCATCATTTCTTTTAATAATATTACATATTCTAGCGTGGGCATATTGTAGATAATAAACTGGGTTCTTATCTGATTGATCAGCTGCTAAATCTAAATCAAAGTTTAAATGAGTATTTATTCCTCTCATAATAAAAAAGTATCTAACCACATCAGCGCCTACCTCATCAATTAATTCATCTAAGGTGACAAAATCTGCTTTGCGTGTAGACATTTTAATTTTTTCTCCACCTCTAAGCAGTGTCACGAATTGATATAATAAAACTTTAATATGATGTGTTTTGATTCCCAATGCGTCAAGCGCAACCAATACATCTGGATAGGTATCCATATGGTCAGCACCGAAAATATCTACAATAAGATCATAATCACGCTCGATCTTATTTCTGTGATAGGCTGTATCGGGTACACGATAAGTTGGCTCACCTGAGCTTTTAATAAATACACGGTCTTGGTCCTTACCCAGCGAGCTCGATTTAAACCAAGTTGCACCATCTTTTTCATAAATAAGATCTTTTGATCTTAATTCATCAAGAAGCTTATCAATATCACCATTTTCATAAAAAGTTTTTTCATTTGAGAAAACATCGAACTTTATCCCTAGGTTATTAAGCGTGCTTTTTATCTGTTTAAATATATTTTTCTCAGGAACTTTCTTAAATAAAATATCATCTTTATCTAATTGACCACCGTGCTCATTAATAATATCTTTTGCAATATCATTAATATAGCTCCCTTCGTAGCCACCTTCAGGAAATTCAAATGATTTTCCAAGTTCTTCAAGATACCTTGATGCAACAGACTTACTTAATATTCTCATTTGTCTTCCAGCGTCATTAAAGTAATATTCGCGCGTAACACTGTATCCATTCCATTCAAGGATATTGCAAACTACATCGCCAAGTACGGCATTTCTTCCATGGCCAACAGTTAAAGGGCCGGTTGGATTTGCGCTCACAAACTCTACATTAGCCTTTTTACCATTAAAGGAACTTGATTGTCCAAATTTATTATTTGATAGGATTTGTTTTAGTACACTGTAATAATAATTATTTGAAATTTTAAAATTTATAAAACCGGGTTTGCTTATAGTTGTTTCCTTTATTAGATCTGTAGAAAAAATAATATTATCCATAATTATTTTTGCAATATCAATTGGGTTTTTATCAAGGTCTTTTGCTAGCATTAATGGTAAACTAGATGATAGATCACCATAATCAGGATTATTTGATGGTGAAACTTTAATTTCTTTTTGAGGGTAATCTAATTTTTTAAGCGTAGCGTGTAACGCCTGTATAATTTTATCTATCATCATCTTCGTAGCTAGTTATTTTCGCATCACCCCAAAGCTTTTCCAAATTATAATAATCGCGCTCGAATGTTTTAAATATATGCACTACTACATCAATATAGTCTAAAATAATCCAATTCATTTTTTCATAACCTTCAATTCTTAAAGGTTTGTTATTAGTATTTTTTCTGATACCATCCGCAATGGCTTTTATTTGCACATCTGTATCAGCTGAACAAATAATAAAATGATCAGCAATAGAAGTTAGTCCTTTTAAATTAATGCCAATGACTTTTTCAGCCTTTTTATCAATAGCTAGCTGTGCTATTGTATTTGCTAAATCTGTTGAAATATTATTATCAGTGGACACTGATATCAATTTAATTTTTCAAATAGGATTTGATTGAATTAATAGAATTAAAATCTTTTCCAATAACCAAAGTGATATCTACATCAGAATTTGGGTCAATAGAAGTTATAACCTGTTTGGAATTTTTAATATCAAAGTTCAGTGCATCTGCCACATATTTTAATCCAGAAGTTTTTTCATTTCTTTGAATCAGGACGGTATTTTCATAATCGAAATTATCTGCATTTTCAGATCTGACAACATCAACGCGTTTTACGCGCAAAAATTCAGAAAATTTTGCTGCAATACCTGGTTCTCCGCAACCATTAAGAATTTCAACTTCAATACCTAGAACAGGATTTGCCTCATATATCTCTGTAGCGAGCTTAGGTGTTTCTTTGCTGGAAGGAAAGGTTACCGCTTTAATTGGAACACCGGTTTGAGTTTGTCTATTCGAAAAAGAGAATATAAATGCAAATAGCAAAACTGACATAACAGCTATTCCTGCATTAACAATACCCATTTGTTTAGCTTTTTTCACTTTTGACTTTTTCTTTCGATTTAGATTAAATCGCGATGATTTTCTAGGGCTAATCTTTGCCACTATCTTCTAAGAAGTAATCTAGAATATGGATTTCTATAATATCTTGGATAATTATTCATTGAGAATTTTATTATCATATTTTCAGTTGGTTTATAATCAATAGCTGTATCATAAAACACTTTTGCCCCATTCAGTCCACTTTGAGTATTGGGGCTGAGGCCATTCATTGGTGCCATCAGGGTGAATTGTGAAGAAAGCCTAACCTTATCATTGATTAAGTAATTAATATGAGAATTATACAATCCCATTGAAATAGATTGATTACCAAAACTAGTCATGCTCATGCCGAAACTATTTGAAACCGATAATCGATTTAGATCAAAGATTGATGTATTTCTAGCATGAGAAATACCATGCACATTCACAGGCAGAGATTGTGCTGGCAATTCAGAACGCAATTGACCCGCAGCAAATGCTATAAAGAGATAGAGAGCGCTTATTCTAGAAATAATTTTATACATAACTACTGTAAAAACTACAAAAAGTAATCAATTGTTTCATCATTTATTGAATTAAGATCTGCCATTAATTATTGCACCCCCCAAACAGACTTCCTCATCATAAAAAACTATAGATTGTCCAGGGGTAATTGCAAACTGGGGTAATGAAAATTCTACGCTACAAGTATTTTCATCCATAGAGGTAATTTTACAATCCTGATCTTGTTGCCTGTATCTAATTTTTGCAGTTAACTCTCTTTTTTTACTTGGAGCTTTGCCGCTAATCCAGTGAAGGGAATCAGCATTAAGATTTTTATGGTAAAGAGAGGGATGGTCCCTGCCTTGTGAAACAATTAATATATTATTATTAAAGTCCTTATCAGAAACAAACCATGCAGCTTGATTGTCACCATACCCGCCGCCAATGCCAAGACCTTTTCTCTGCCCCATTGTGTAATACATTAGCCCATCATGTTCACCGCAAATCTCACCATCCACTGATTTTACAATGCCTGGATTTGAAGGTATATATTTTTTCAAAAAATCTTTAAAAAATTTTTGTTCGCCAATAAAACAAATACCCGTACTATCTTTTTTTGCATGATTTAATAACCCATTTTCTTTTGCGATTTGACGAACTTCTTGTTTACTTATATCTCCAATTGGAAAAAGACTTTTTGAAAGCATTTCTTGATTTAGTAAATACAAAAAATAGCTTTGGTCTTTATTTTGATCAATTCCTTTAAGTAGCTTAAATGACTGATCATCTTTTTTAATTCTGGCATAGTGCCCAGTAGCTATTTTAGATCCACCAATATCTGTAGCATAGTTCAAAAAGGCTTTAAATTTTACTTCTTTGTTACATAATATATCCGGGTTTGGTGTGCGTCCTTTTGAGTATTCATCAATAAAATTTTTAAATACCCCATCCCAATATTCATTAGAAAAATTAGTAGAACGAATGGGGATATCAATTGAGTTACATGCAGCTAGCGCGTCTTTATAATCTTCCTCAGCGGTACATTGATCACTTTCCCCTTCCCAGTTTTTCATAAAAACACACTCAACGTCAAATCCTTGCTTTTTTAATATTAGAGCAGTTACGGAACTATCAACACCACCGCTAAGACCAACAATTATTGGTTCAGCCATTTAATATTTCACTTAAAGATTCGATTAATTTGGAAACATCCGCAATTGTATTTTCACGTCCAAAGCTTATTCTAATCGTTGACTGATTGGCTAAATCTTCAATACCCATCGCGCTCAAAATTGGAGACAGTCCAACAACACCAGATGAGCAGGCTGATCCATTTGATACTTCAATTCCTTTGCGATCAAGCTTTGCTAATACAATTTCATTTTTGTGGTTTGGAATGGTGATGCTACATAAACCAGGTACATGTTTTGAGTGGTTACCATGAAAAATTATTTCTGGATGTTGATCAGTTATTTTTGTTTTAAAATAATCTTCTAGTTGTAACAAATGCTTAATTCTATCATTTAAATTTGTATTGACTAATTGAGCAGCAACTCCCAAACCTGCAATACCGCTTATATTTTCGGTTCCAGCACGTAAATTGCTTTCTTGGCTGCCGCCTATTATTAAAGGCTTTAAATGGTTACCTTCCTTTTTGTATAAAAATCCGATTCCTTTAGGCCCATAAAATTTATGCGCTGAGAAGCTCATATAATCCGCTTCAATTGTATTGATAGAAATTGGAAGCTTTCCTACCGCTTGAACACAATCAGAATGAAATGGGATTGAAAAAGATTTTGCAATATCAATTAAATCTTCAATTGGCTGAATAGTTCCTACTTCATTATTAACATACATTATCGAAACCAATGCAGTATCTTTTCGAATAACTGATTTCAAATCTGATGGATTAACTAGTCCAGTGCTATCAACCGGTAAAATATCATATGAAATACCAAAAAAACTTAATTCATCCAAAACTTTTAATACCGCCGGATGCTCAATTGCTGATGTAATTACATGCTTATTTTCTTGGTACAATAAAGACCATAATACAATATTATTTGATTCAGTTCCGCTTCCAGTAAAATAAATTTCTGAGGGTTTTGCGCCAATCATATTTGCGATTTCATTTCGCGCTAGCTCAACTACTGATTTTGCAGCCCTCCCGGAGGAGTAAACACTTGAAGGGTTGCCAAAATCACGCTTTGACACTTGATCCATTTTTTTAATAACCTCAGGATGGACAGGTGTCGTAGCTGCGTGATCAAAGTATAGCATTTATTAATAGTAGAAATTGATATCAGATATCATTTCTAATCGAGGCATACAATACAGTATTTTGTAGATTTTTATAGAAAGGAGGTTGGCGCTTTTCAAGTAGATCGATTGTGAATTGTGAGTCATAATCAAACCTAACCACATCCCAATTAAAGGATTCTCCAACAGTAAGAAAGGCAATAGCACCCCGCGGGTCTTCATCAAAAGGTAGCCCGGTTGCGCCTTGGCATAAAATTTTTAAATTTTCTTTAGACTCTTGGCGTGGTATGTGAAGGTGGCCATGCACTATAATAAATTGATCAATTTCAGGATGTGATTCAGCTATTTCATTGCGCCATACTAATGCTTCATCCATGGTAGGAGGTATTTCATCCCTTTCATACCAAGCATGAGAAAATTCAACCAAAGTATTACCTGCAATTTGTCTATTTGAAATACTCATAGCATTGCAAAAGTCAATACCTTCTTGACCGATTTGACTTGCAGTCCATTCTTCATTATCCACAATCTCTTTTAAGATCGGATCATCTTGCGACATTCCTTCTAGCTCAGGTTTTTCATCCTTCCATATTTCCTCAATTAAATATCTCTCATGATTGCCTCTAAGAACCACAGAATTTGGTGTAGATTTAAGAATATCTAATATCTCATTAGGACTTGGACCGAGCGAGAAATAATCACCTAAAAAAATTATTTTATCGACAGCATCTCTATCATTGATAATTTCTAATCCTTTATTTAGCGCAGCAGAATTGGAATGCACATCCGTTATTATTGCATAGGTTTTCGTATTCATAAGCCTTTAAAATACATAGTCTTTAAGAGTGCGGTCAAGTCGTCTGTTAAAATATTATTTCATTCTTATTTCTTGTACAAATTTTACTTAATAGCTAATATCGAGACCTTATGTCAAAAAATACTGTCCTGATTGTTGGTTCGATTGCTTTAGATACAGTCGAAACCCCATTTGATAAAAAACACAACATTATTGGTGGCTCAACAACCTATAGCCTAATTGCGGCTGAACGTTTTTCTGATGTTGCAGTGGTTGGTGTTATTGGAGATGACTTCCCAAAAGAAGGGCACTTACTTTATGATTCTTATGCTAAAGATGTCAAAGATTTAAAAATAGTTGAAGGTAAAACCTTTAGATGGGGTGGAAAATATCATACAAATTGGAATGATAGGGATACCTTATTTACCGATCTTGGTGTTTTTGCTGATTTTGAACCCGTATTAAGCGATTCAAATCAAAATAGATCACATATTTTATTAGCAAATATTCATCCAGATTTGCAATTTTCAATTATATCTCAAAACAACAATCCAAATTCACTAATTGTTGTAGATACTATGAATCTTTGGATTGAAACAACCCCCGTTCAATTAAAAAAAGTTTTGTCAGCTTCAAATGTTTTATTGATAAACGAAAGCGAATCTAGGCTGCTTGCAAAAGAAAAAAGCCTAGCTTCTGCAGCTTCTTCCTTGTTAAGCCTAGGTCCAGAAATCGTTGTGATTAAGAAAGGTAGCAACGGAGCTGAGTTATTTTCAAACAAAGAACATATAACAATAGGAGCCTTCCCAGTTAAGCAAGTTATTGATCCAACTGGAGCGGGAGATGTTTTTGCTGGTGCCTTTACAGCTTGTTTATCTGCCGGTCAAACCAGCCAGCCAGCTTTATTAAATGCTTCAGCAATGGCCTCTATTTGCATCGAATCCTTTGGAACCGAAAGAGTTCAAAGTGCATCTAATGATGAAATTGGTGAAAGAGTGGATTTCTTATCTAAAACTGTTAAATCTTGATCCCCTTATTTTAGAACCATAAGTTCTTTTACGTAAAATTAAAAATAAAGAGACATTATGAATCAAATCTATAAAAACGTATTTACGATTATACTATTTACCATTTCATTAAGTTTTTGGTCGTGCAATTCAACGGTTGAATACACCTCAGCAAAAATGGCTTTACAGAATGAAAGATGGGATGAAGCAGAAACATATTTACTTGAAGCGCTTAAGGTTGAACCTGAAAATGCAGAGGTGATGGTGCAAATTGGCTATCATGTCCATGCGAGAAAGCAAGAGTGGAGGAAAATGAATGAAATGTTTAATAAGGCTGTTTCAATCAATCCTGATGGTAAAGCTCTTGGAAGGCCGGTAAAGGAAATTACCCAAAATTATCGGGAGATGTACTGGGCAGAAAATTATAACAAAGCTGTCAGAAGATATAATAATTATAAACAAAAACAAGATAAATCAATTCTTGAAAATGCTATTGAGATTTTCGACGAATCTATTCTTATAGATTCTACAAAGTCGCAAACCTATTCTATTCTAGCAACCTGTTATTTTGAGCTGGGAGATACTTCTATGGCTATTGTATCTGGGAGAACAGGTTATTTGATGAACTCAGAAGATTTTCAAACAAATTATACCTTAAGCCAAATTTTGGCCCTAAGTGGAAATAAGAAAGATGCACTTTTTCATATGGAAAAATCTGTACAATTGGATCCATTAAATATTGAGGCTCTTCGAGATCTAGCAAATCTATATTATGAAAATGGAGAAAAAGAAAAATCCGTTGAAATTTTTGAGATAGCAATCAAGCAAGAAGATGATAAAATTTTCAAAGCAAATTTATATTTTAATCTAGGGGTTGTGTACATGCAGCTGGAGCAATTTGAAGATGCAGAAGACAATTTCTTTTCTGCGTATGATCTTAACCCTGAAGATACTGAAGCCCTTAGCGGGATAGCGCAGACGTTTGAAAATGCCGAAAAATGGAGGAGAGCATCAAAATTTTACAGAGAGCTAATTGAGCTTGATCCAGAAAACCCAGATCATTATAAAGGAATGGCTAGAGTTTTGATCAAGCAGGGCGACATGGATGGCGCAACAAAGTATTTTGAAAAGGCAAAAAAACTCGGCGGCTAATAAAGTAGTGTCAGTATACTTTTTGCCTCTTTCTTATATATTCGCTTAGCCCTATATCAAAATTTTGATCTGTAAAAATTGGAACGTAATCTATCTTTTGATTACCGCACTCTTTTTTGTATTTCGCTTTAAATTGATCAACTTTATTCTGATAGGATGATCGAATGTGCCATGGGTCTGTGGTAATTAGATTTCCCGATTCCATGTCTTTAAATCTTGTTCTTTCATTAAAATCAAAATTGAATTCCTGCCTATCCATTAAATGAAAAACAATCACTTCTTGTTTATTATGCCTAAAGTGATTAAGACCCTTTAGAACATTATCAGGTTCATCCAAAAGGTCTGAAATGAGAATAACCAAGCCTCTTTTTTTGATTCGCTCTGCCATGATATCAAGTATTGATCTTATATTTGTATTTTGACCAGCCCTGCACCTAGCGAGTGAATTAAATATAATATTTCTATGTGATTTAGATGTCCTTGGTGGAACATATTGTTTGATAGTATCATCAAATAAAATGAGACCTACCGCATCTTTTTGGTTTATCATCATATGTGTTAACCCCGCTGATAGGGATGCACCATACTTTAGCTTTGAAACAGATTTACTTTTATAATTCATTGATTTGCTAGTATCTAATAGTATGTAACTCCTCAAATTGGTTTCTTCTTCAAAGCGTTTGACATAGTAACGATCTGTTTTACCATATAATTTCCAGTCGATATGTCTTATTTCATCTCCTTGTCCATAAAATCTATGCTCAGCAAACTCAACACTAAATCCATGATATGGACTCTTATGCTTACCCACTAGATAGCCCTCAACAACCAACTTTGCCCTTAAAGACATGTTATCTATTTTTGCAAGTATACTAGGGTTAAGATATTTTTTTTGGCTAGCCATTACTTATTAGCTTTGCAAGGATTTCATCTACAGTTATATTTTCAGCTTCAGCGCTATAGCTTGCAATGACACGGTGTCGAAGTACTGGGAAAACCATTTTCTTAACATCATCAATATTAACTGATGGATTTCCATTTAATATAGCATGTGCTTTTGCACCTAGGATTAAAGACTGCGTTGCTCGAGGACCTGCTCCCCATTCAATTAAGTCATTAACAAACTTCTTCGCTCCCTCCCCAGGCCTCGTTGATGCAACTAAATCAACAGCAAATTCTACTACGTTATCAGCCATGGGAACTCTTAAAACAAGATCTTGAAAGTCAAGAATCTCTTTTTTTGAGATTATTTTTTTTGGGTTAGAATCAATTAGTGATGTAGTTTTTTTAACGATTGAAATTTCATCTTCTCGATCTGGATAATTAATCAATAGATTGAACATAAATCGATCTAATTGAGCTTCAGGCAGAGGGTACGTTCCCTCTTGTTCAATTGGATTTTGTGTAGCCAAAACAAAGAATGGTTTATCAAGTTGATAAGATTTACCAGCTGTCGTAACACTTTGTTCTTGCATAGCTTCAAGCAGTGCGGATTGAGTTTTTGGAGGAGTTCTATTTATTTCATCTGCTAGAATAATATTGCTAAAAATTGGACCCTTAAAAAATCTGAAAGATCTTTTTCCCGTTGATTTTGCCTCATCAATAACCTCAGTACCTGTTATATCACTTGGCATCAAATCTGGGGTAAACTGGATGCGATTAAAATTCATATCTAACAATTCAGCCATGGATTTAATTATTAGCGTCTTAGCTAACCCAGGTACTCCAATAATAAGAGTATGCCCTTTACAAAGAAGAGCAATTAATATATGATTCAATACCTCGTGTTGCCCAATTACTGTTTTTCCTATTTCTTCAAAAAACCTGGATTTCATATCTCCAAGTTTTTCTAAAAGTACTATATCTTTTTGATCTGTCATGGTTTACCTATATTGTTTTAAACGGGAGTGAAATTACATTTTGATTTTTAATGATTCAAAGAGATGTCTTGCGAAGGAAATTTTGATTTATCAAATTATAAACCATGAAAAATAACAATAAATCATTCATTGATTTAGATAATTCAGAGATTCAAAAAATATTTAAACAATTTGGTGCTGAGCCATATCGTCTGAAACAAATCGATGATTGGATTTATAATAAGCATATTCAGGAATGGCAGGAAATGATAAATATTCCTAAAGATCTTATTGCAAGTCTAAATGCTGAAACTGCGCTACACCCCCTTAAAGAAATTAATTGTTCGGGCTCAAAGAATGACCCAACGCAAAAATATCTTTTTTTAACATCTCAGAGAAATAAGATAGAATCTGTTTTAATGCGTCAAAAAAACAGAACTACAATATGCGTTTCAAGTCAATCTGGGTGTGCAGTTGATTGCGACTTCTGCGCTACAGCCTCGATGGGGTTTATGCAAAACCTGAGTTCTGGAGAAATTGTAGATCAAGCATTGCAACTTTCCAATAGATCAAGTTCAAAAATAACCAATGTTGTTTTTATGGGCATGGGGGAACCTTTCTCAAATTACCAAAGAGTCATTGAAGCTGCTAAAATAATGAATGAAAAAATGAAAATTGGTTCACGAAGAATAACTATATCTACAGCGGGTATTGTTTCAAAAATTTACCAGATGGCAGATGATAAACTCCCTTACAAGTTAGCTGTCAGTCTAAATGCCCCAAATGATGATATAAGAAAAAAAATAATGCCCTTAACCTTGACCAACCCGATTAATGAATTATTGAAAGCTGCAGAGTATTATTACAATAAAGTCCGAAGATTTATCACCTTTGAATATGTCCTGCTTGAAGATATAAATAGTAGTGAAGAATGTGCTCATCAATTGATTCAATTATTAAATAATATTCCCTGCAAGGTAAATCTCATCCCCTATAATGAGATCGGGTCATCTTATTCAAGACCAGATAATTATACCATAAATAATTTTGAAAGAATATTGAGTGAAGCGCCATTTACAACTACTGTTAGATGGAGCAAGGGAATAAATATTGATGCTGGATGTGGTCAGTTAGCGGTGAGCAATTAGTGTGATTAATTTTGACTTAATGGTGGAGAAAATTTTTGATGAATCAAAATTTAATGGGCAAATTGCTGTAATTTTAGGCTCAGGTCTAGGAAGAATTACAAGCACTATAAAGAATAGTATATCAATACCATACATATCTATTCCACATTATCCACAAACAACTGTTGAAGGCCATCCTGGGGAGCTTGTTTTAGGCACAATTCATGATCTTGATATTCTCATAGCAAAAGGACGATTTCATTATTATGAAGGATATTCATTTGAGGAAATAACAATTCCTATTCAGCTTTTTTCAAGGTTAGGGATAAAATATCTGATCATTACTAATTCAGCAGGGTCAATGAATTTGAATCATCCACCAGGAAATTTTATGGTTGCTGATAGCCATATGGACTGTACTTTTCGCAGTGATTCAAATGATCCGGAAATTCGTTCTCACTCAATATTTCACGATCCAAGCTTAATTCAACTTGCAAAGTCATCTGCAAAAAAATTAGAACAAGAAATCAATACCGGAACTTATTGTTGGACTTTAGGGCCTTGTTATGAAACGCCTGCTGAAATTGAAAATATGCGAGACCTAGGAGGAGACGCGGTAGGGATGAGCACAGTGCCTGAAATAGTTACTGCAGCTAAACTTGGCATAAAAACGCTTACCCTTTCATGCTTGACAAATTATGCTGCAGGCATTGCTAAATCACCACTTTCTCATCAAGAAGTTGTTACGAATGCAAAAAAATTTGATAAGAATTTCTCTAATCTAATTATAGAGATTATCAAAAATATTTATCGGGAAATCTAATATCCTATCGCAGTATTTTCGCCGCGCCTATCAGCTCCACCCCAAAACCCATTTTCATCAATCATGATTCCATTTGCTTCGCCAATATTTCCGCGTAACTCAAAGTTATGCCCCATTGCTTCAAGTTGCTTAATTACTTTTTTTGATAGACTATTTTTTTCATAGTCAATTAGATCAGGCATCCATTGCGAATGAAATCGGGGTGCATCAACGGCTTCTTTAATCGACATATCATGAAGTGTAACGTTTAAAAAATTTTGAAGAACCGTTGTTATAATTGTTGATCCACCAGGAGTACCTAGAATTAGAAAAGGTTTGTTATCTTTTAAAATAATTGATGGGGTCATCGAGCTGAGTGGTCGCTTGAATGGTTGAATAGCATTCGCTTCATTACCTAATAATCCAAACATATTTGGCACACCGGGCTTACTAGAAAAGTCATCCATTTCATTATTCAAAATAAAACCTGCACCCGTTACAGTTATACCGCTTCCATATCCAGAATTTATTGTTGTGGTTACAGAAACCGCACTACCATCTTTATCTACAACTGAGTAATGAGTGGTTTCTTCGCTTTCATTTCCACTTGAAGCGCCGGCCTTGATCACTTGTGAAATCGATGCTTGAGACAAGTCTATACCCCTAACCCTCTTTTGGGCATATTCTTTTGAGAGGAGCATTGAAGTTGGAACCCTCCAGAAGTCATCATCTCCAAGATGTGTAGCCCTATCAGCATAGGCTCGGCGCTCCACTTCAGTGATTAAATGTACATAATCTCTGGAGTTAAACTTTAAATTATCAAGATCATTTGTATTGCTTTCAAATATCTCACCAATCATATTGAGCATTAATACCAATAGAATACCACCTGAGCTTGGAGGCCCCATTGAAATTATTTTAAAGTCGTTAAATTGACCATAAATAGGCTCCCTATACTTGGATGAATAATTTTTCAAATCATCAAGCGTTATCCAACCACCAACATTATCCATTTCTGCAACTATTAATTCAGCAGTTCTTCCTAGATAAAATCCATCACGCCCTTTTTCAACAATTCTTTTTAATGTTTCTGCTAAATCTTTTTGGTAGAAAATATCTCCAGCTTTCCATTTTCTATCAGTTCGAGTAAAGATTCTTTTTGTCTCAGCATGTTTACTTAAAAATGACTTTCTATTATTAAACCGCTCTGCTTCATATTTAGATAATTTAAATCCTTGCTCAGCATATTTGATTGCTGGGCCAATTAATTGGTTAATTGATATATTGCCAGAACCATAATCGCTCCATGCTTTTATTAGCCCATCAACAGATCCAGGAACACCTGAGGCGAAATGAGTCCGCGTCGATTTTCCTTTAATGACATTTCCGGCTGAATCTAGATACATATCCTTGAATGCTGCTTGTGGGGCCATTTCTCTGTAGTCAATCGTAAAGGTTGTTTCATCATTTAAGCGCGCAACCATAAATCCCCCACCGCCAATGTTGCCATTTGAAGAAGAAGTAACCGCTAAAGTAAAGCCAACTGCGACCGCTGCATCAACTGCGTTACCCCCTTTATCTAAAATATCAATACCTACCTGTGATGCTTGCCGACTAGTAGATACAACCATTCCGTTCTGCCCATGAACAGGATTGCGCTTTGAGCATGTAATAAGAAAGAAACAGATAATAAAGAATAATTTATTTTTCATTTTTCATCTTTAGATAAACAACTTTTCCTTCTCGTCTTTTATCCGCAGCACCATCAAGCGTGTTTGGTAGGACAGTAATCAAATGAAGGCCCGAAACCTCATTTCTTCCAAAGTTGATCACATTATATCCTTTTTTTCTAAGCATTCTTTCAATTTTTTTACCTTGACGAGAGCCCTCAACTTTTACCTTCTCACCTCGTGCAACAATGTTTGGCTGATCAACTGCTTTTTGTGCAGACATTCCCCAATCAAAAACACCTACAATAGTTTTTGATACATAGGCGGGTATTGAGTTCCCTCCAGGTGATCCAGTTATCATTAGTAGATTATTAAATTTATCAAAAATCATAGTAGGGGACATTGATGATCTAGGCCGCCTGTTGGGAGCAACTGCATTTGCTAAACGCGTTCCATCATCAGGAACTTTCCTTGCAAAATCTGTCATTTCATTATTTAATAAAAACCCTGAGGCCCAGCGATGGGATCCAAATGCACTTTCAATGGTTGCCGTCATTGAAACTGCATTACCTTCAAAATCAATAATTGAAATGTGAGTTGTCCCAGATGCTTCCTCAGTATTATCTAAGCCCCAAATAGGAATTTGATCTTTATAGCCAAGCAAATTTGAGGGGTCTCCTGGCGTTGGAATTTCATTTGGGCTAAATTTTTCTTTAGATCTTAATTCCAAATATTTAGGATCTAATAATGCATCGATAGGAATATCAACTTCATCAGGATCTCCAAAATAATGATCCCTATCAGCATATGAAAGGCGCTGTGCATCAACGAATGCAGCAATTTTTTCTTGTTGGTTTATACCGTCATAAATTAGATGGTCGTAAATACCAGCAATCATTATTTGCGCACCACCCGATGAGGGGGGGGAGGTTGTGCAAATTCTCAAATCCCTAAATGTTCCACAGATAACGGGCCTTACTACAGTTTTATAATTTTTTAAATCATCCAAACTTAAACTGCTTGGATTTGGTTCCGCTCTTGCACTGGAAACAATTTCATTTGCAATGGAACCACTGTAAAAAGCAGATGGCCCTTCTTCAGCTATTCGCTTTAGCGTAGTTGCATATTCGTTATTGATTAATATATCCCCCGACTTTAAAGGAGATCCATTAGGATAGAAATATTCTTTTGATCCAGAATTGATTGCTAGTCTTCCATATGATTGTAGGGCTTGAACAAATCCAGACAGCCTGGGAGATACTTCAAATCCATTTTCTGCTAAATTGATAGCATAATTAAAAAGCTTACTCCATTCTATTCTTCCCGATTGATCATGCGCGGTTTTATAAAGCGCAACAGCCCCAGGTGAACCAACCGCTTTTCCGCTAACCCAAGCTTCTCGAAAACCCATAACCTTACCATCTTTCATAAACATATCTACCGTTGCCTTTGATGGTGCTGTTTCTCTACCATCGATGAATGTTAGGTCTCCATTTTGAAAATCATAATTGAGCATAAAGCCACCTCCTCCAAGTCCAGAACTCTGTGGTTCCACTAGACCCAAAACGGCATGCGCAGCGATTGCTGCATCAACAGCGCTACCGCCCATATTTAAAATGTCAACAGCAGCATCAACTGCATGGGGGTTTGCGGCGCTAACTATAGCGCCTTTATCCCATAACTGTTTTTTTGAAAATAAGGGAGTTGGTACTTCAGGTGAAGTACCGCTACATGAAAAAATAAAAAATAAAGTAAATAATAATTTAGCTCTCATTAGTGCCTTGTTTTTGCCATTTTTTTTGGTAGGGTAACAATACTAAATAAATTCCAGTTAACCAAAGTACTAGTAAAACAATTCCAGAAGGTAAAAAAATCAAATATTTTATTGATGAATTAAACCAAGATCCATCATGCAGCGTTTCAATTAAATCGGATCTGCGATAGGCTTCTTGAAGCACTTTTCCAGTATTTGTGTCAATTTGTAGTTCCCAACTATTTTTAGTGCGAACTTTTACTATTCCCTTTTCAGGTCTTACATCTAATCTTTCAATATCGGACCAGCCTTTAATTGTTACATTTTTTGCATTTTTGGCAGAATCAAGAATTTGATTAAAGCTTAAAGATGGCAAATTTTGAATAGAACCATTTTGAGTAGGGGGCTGGATCCAATCAAAATCTTTTTTTAACTGTAAAAGAATTCCACTTGTAAAAATAATCAGAACCGGAAGCGCAACTACAAAAGCGCCCCAATAATGTACTTTTCTAGACCATTTGTTCAGATTAAACTTTTTCTTAATCAAAATTAATTTCGACGCGAGGACAATTTAGCAAGAAGTCTTAGTATTTCTAAGTAAAGCCAGACTAATGTTACCATCAATCCAAAAGCGCCATACCATTCCATATACTTTGGAGCACCTTTTTCAGCCCCCTCCTCAATGAAGTCAAAATCTAATACTAGATTTAATGCAGCAATAATTACAACGCCAATGCTAAAAATAATTCCCATATTTGAATTAGAATGAATGAGAGGTACGCTTACGCTAAACCAACTCAATATCCAGCTAATTAGATATACAAACGCAATACCACCTGTTGCAGCTATGATTCCTAGTTTAAAATTTTCCGTAGGCTTAATTAAACCTGAAACGTACGCCAGCAAAAGAGCCCCAAGGGTACCGAAAGTTAGCATCACTGCTTGAGTAACTATGCCAGGATACATTGTTTCAAAAAATTTAGAAATTCCTCCCAATGCCAATCCTTGTAGTAATGAATAAATAGGGACAGTGTACCGTGCTATATGAGGTTTAAATACTGTGATCATTGCAACTATGAAACCGCCAATCATACCCATTATCATTAAACTGCTTGCGCGTGGATCGCCTGATGGAAGATTCCATGTAAAAAGAGCCGTTGACATCAGTAATAAAAGAGCTAGAGCGGTTTTATATACTGTGCCCATTATGGACATAGTTGCTCCGGTTGTTAAATCAAAATCACTAAAGGTTTTAGCATTTAGCGTTGGATTGCCAGAGCGGAGTGAAAGATGGCGGTTCATGAAAAATCCTCCAATTTATTTTTTATTGCAGTAATGAGCTGATCAATTGAGATTCGCTCTTGTTCTTGGGTGTCACGATGACGAAGTGTTACGCTTTGATCATCAATTGATTGGTGATCAACTGTAATTCCAAATGGAGTTCCTGCTTCATCTTGACGATAATACCTTTTTCCTATAGACCCCTGTTGATCATAGATTACTTTGAATTCTGGTTTTAGTTTTTCCATAATTTTCCGACCTATTTCTGGTAAACCATCTTTTTTAACTAAAGGACATACAACAGCCATCACTGGAGCAATCTTAGGATCTATCCTCATCACAACGCGTTTATTTTCTTCATCTTCCCAGTACGCATCATTTAAAACGGCCAATAGCATTCGATTCAAGCCCGCAGATGTTTCAATGATATAAGGTAAGAATCTTTCATTGGTTTCAGTTTCAAAATATTCCATTTTTTTACCAGAGAATTCTTGATGACGCTTCAGGTCAAAATCGGTTCGATTATGAATCCCTTCAATTTCAGACCAACCAAAAGGAAAATCATATTCAATATCCCATGCTTCTTTAGCATAGTGAGCAAGCTCGTTAGGGCCATGCTCTTTGAAGCGTAGCTTATCTTTATCAATACCAAGCTGAGCATAGAATGCCATTCGCTCTTTTTTCCAATTGCCTAAAGTTTCATCATCCTGTCCTGGCTTGACAAAATATTGCATTTCCATTTGTTCAAATTCTCTAGTTCGAAAAATAAAATTTCTCGCTACAATTTCATTCCGAAATGCTTTGCCAACTTGCGCTATTCCAAATGGCAATTTTAGACGCATTGCATTTTGTACAAGTAAATAATTGACATAAATACCTTGGGCTGTCTCAGGTCGCAGAAATGTTGCACTAGAATCTTCTTCTACAGCGCCAACATAAGTCTTGAACATTAGATTGAATTGTCTTGG
>CERS01039375.1_pt1 | contig 18361 bp, 19 predicted proteins | sample 356251 | NCBI WGS metagenome assembly CERS01 (sample SAMEA2621020, study PRJEB7988) | marine metagenome | isolation source: saline water (ENVO:00002010), including
TAGTAAATACTTTGAGTATCCACTATACAGTCAAAGTATTTTTCAGGGTAGTTTATACTATTCATATCCCCTATAATAAAATCAACATTATTAAGATTTAATTTCTTCTTCATAGTATTTGCTTTTTTAACTGATTCTAAAGAAAAATCAATTCCAATAAATGATGACTCGGGGAATTTTAATGCATAATAGGTAGTTAAATAGCCAGTACTACAACCAATATCTAAAATTTTTTTTAAACCGCTTAAATTTTTTACAATAAAATTACTACTAGATTCGTATGAACCATATCTCTCAGATAGTATTAAGGATTGTAGTATTTCTGATTTACCAACAGCGCTATAAAATTTTAAATTATCCTTGAAGTCTGATGATGGGTCAGCTTTTTGACGTTGATTAAGAAATTTTATTTCTCTCTTAGTTGGTTTAGGCCAATTTGCATAGGCAAAATTTTCAATTTCATCAAAACTTTTAAAATGAAAAATATTAAATAATTTTAGATGTTCTTCAAGGATCACTTCGTAAAAATATATTATTTTTTGATAATTAATTAATCGGCTAAGCTATTTATATCATCTCTAATTAGAATTAGAATAGCAGATTGCGGAACAATAAGGTAATCATCATTTTCTATTTTTATTTCAATTGAAGCTTTATTTAAAAAAAGGGCAATGTCTCCAACATCTGCTTGAGTAGGTATATATTTTACATTAGAATTATCATTGCTTGACCAAGGTTCATCAATATTTTCCTCAGGATTTCCAAGAGGTATACCAGGGCCTATCTCTACAATTACCCCGCTTAGAATTTCTTGTTTTTCAATCACACTTGGAGGTAGATATAAACCTGCCTTTGATTTTTGCTCTCCTTTATCCGGCTTGATAAGTACGCGATCACCTACAACAAGTATTTGTTTATTTTTGCTACGCATCATTGAAATTAATCAATATTAGCCTCTTAGTTCAAGTTAGAGAAATTCTTGAAAATTGAGTATTTAAAACCGAAATTCAAATCATGGAACTAAAAATAAAGTTGGTACGTACTCCTCGGGAGCAAAAAAATGTTCTTGATATAAGAAGAAGTGTATTTATTGATGAACAGCAGATCCCCGTTGAAATTGAAATAGATGCATTTGAAGAAAGCGCTATTTATGTTATTGCTTATTTTGATGAAGAGGCAGTTGGTACTGCTAGATGGAGAGAAATTGGTAATACTGTAAAACTTGAAAGGTTTGCAGTATTGAAAAATTATAGAAATAAAGGTATTGGTCGAAAATTAACAATGTTTATTATTGATAGAATTCCTCAAGGAAAAATTATTTTTCTCAATAGTCAAGAGTCTGCTATTGGATTCTACTCAAAATTAGGATTTATATCAAAGGGACCTTTGTTTAAAGAGGCAAATATTTTGCATCAAAAAATGATTTTTCCAAGAAAATCATCGATGAAACCTTAGATTTTCTTTCAATATTTTCTCTTATATTCCATTTTGATACTAAGCTATAAATATCAAAGATAATCTAATGTCTAAATCAATATATAAACGCATGGGTCAACTAATGATAGCTTACTGGCCCTATATTCTATTGTCTTCATTATCAGCAGTAGTTTTTGTTTTGCTAAATAGTATCTCTATTTGGCTCACGGCAACTTTAATCAATAATATATTATTAGACTTCGATTCAATACTTAAGTCTCAAGCAGAGTGGGCAGCTAAAGATAGGTTAACTCCAAATGAAGCTCTAAAATATTGGACAAACCTTGCAATATTAAGAGAAACGCCATTGGCTTCACTTAAAGTATTGTGCATCACAATATTAGGTGTTTTTTTTGTAAAGAATATTTTTCTGTATTTAAAAAATATACTCCTTTATATAGTGCAATTAAATATTGTTAAAGATATTAGAGATCGGCTTTATAAACATATTCAGGGATTATCTTTAGGGTATTTTCATAAAGAGCAGAGCGGTTCGATAAGTTCTGTAATTATTAATGACGTAGAGCAATTGCAAGGAGCGCTTGGGATAGCCTTTCAAAAATTATTTGTTGAACCTATCAATATCTTAACCTTTGCCACTTTATTATTTATCATTAGTTGGAAATTAGCATTGATTGCAATCATAATTATTCCTCTCGCAGGTATTGCTGTCATCACGATTGGAAAAAGTATTCGAAGGAAATCAAGACGAACTCAAAAAAAGATTGCCGAAATTATGCAAATACTGAGCGAAACATTGAGTTCAATCAGAATAGTTAAAGCCTTTGTAAATGAAAAAGAAGAAATCAAAAAGTTCTCTAAAGAAACAACAAATTATCTAACGCTTCATCTTAAGCGGGCAAGATTAGATTTAATTGCAGCACCCATTACAGAAAGCTTTGGAGTGATTATAGGCGTTATACTTTTATTATATGGTGGAAATGAAGTTATCTTGCAAAGAGGCCTTATTGCTGAAGATTTCATTCGCTTCATTTTGATATTGTTTTCCATTTTAGGGCCAATTAAACAATTAAGTAATGTTAATTTAAGAATTCAAACTGGAGCTGCTTCTGCTGAGCGTATTTTTAATTTATTAGATACTGAACCGCAGATTATTGAAGCAAAAGACCCTATAGACCTAGGACGCTTTAAAGATTCCTTAGAGTTCAAAGATGTACACTTTCAATATATTAAGGGGAGTGGTCCTGTTTTAGATAAGGTTAGTTTTAGAATTAACAAAGGTGAAGTTGTTGCTCTTGTTGGCCCCAGCGGTGCCGGAAAATCAACAATTGCAGATTTAATTCCAAGATTCTATGATGTGAGCTCAGGGGCCGTGCTGTTGGATGGAAATAATATTAAAGATACTTCTCTAAATTCTTTACGCAATAATATGGGAATTGTAACACAGGAAGTAATTTTATTTAATGATACAATTAGAAATAATATAGCTTATGCACAACCCGATCAAACTGATAATGCAATTAGAGAAGCAGCTAAAGCGGCAAACGCGTTAGAATTTATTGATAAAACAGCAGATGGTTTTGATACTGTAGTCGGCGAAAGAGGTGTTAAGTTATCTGGCGGTCAGAAACAAAGAATTGCTATAGCTAGAGCCTTATTAAAAAATCCTTCCATATTAATACTTGATGAGGCTACATCGGCGCTTGATACAGAATCGGAAAAGAAAGTCCAAAAAGCTATTGAATCATTAATGAAAGATAGAACGGCACTTGTCATAGCGCATCGGTTATCTACCGTTCAAAATGCAGATAAGATTATTGTTATTGATAAAGGAAATATTGTTGAGGTTGGATCGCATCAAGGCCTATATGAAAAAAATGGGCTCTACAGACGCTTATATGATATTCAATTTGATTAATAGAAGATGAAAAAATTAAACATTTTTTTTAGCAATTCAATTTCAACACATAAATGGGGCGGTGGTGAAAAATGGATGGTTACAGCAGCAAGAGGGCTAAAAGCAAGAGGGCATAATGTTATTATTTCTGGTAAAGCTAATTCTGAATTTTTAAAAAGAGCACAAAAATCTGGACTAGATATTTTTCCTTTAAATATTTATGCTGACTATAATCCCTTTAAAATTTGGTATACCAAAAAAATACTCAAAGAAAAGTCAATTGATGTAATTGTTCTTAATCTAAATAAAGATATTCGCGTAGCTGGGATAGCTGCCAGGTGGGCAGGGGTTCCTGTTATCATTGCTAGAAATGGGATTCAATTATTTTCAGATAAATGGAAATATAAAAAGACCATTGAAATAGTAGATGGTATAATAACCAATTCAAAATCTATTCAAAAAGCTTACAATGAATTTCCATGGATGAATAAGAAAAAAACCACCGTGATATATAATGGCCTAGAATTAAGCAATTCAGTACATAAATATGATATTAGAAAAAAATGGAACATTGAAAAAGATAGTTTGGTATTTGTTGCGGCTGGGAGATTAACTCCGCAGAAAGGTTTTGATCTGTTGATTGATGCAGTTAGCAAATTAAATAGCACAACAAAACCATTTCATATACTTATCGCTGGAACGGGAAAGGATCGGAATCAATTAATAAACCAAATTGAGAAAAATAATTTAAAAAGTAAAGTTAAGCTTATTGGTTTTCAAGAGGATATTGATTCGATATTTTTATCTGCAGATTATGTTATTATGCCATCTAGGCAAGAGGGAATGCCTAACGTTGTTATGGAAAGTATGGCATTAGGACGCCCCGTACTTGCTGCTAACGTGAATGGAGTCCCTGAGCTTATGGAGCACCTAAAGACTGGATATATTTTTGAACCTTTTAATGTTGATGCTATATCTAAAGCCATTCAATTTGCTATTGAAAATCATGGCTCAGAGCAAATTTCAGAATGGGGAGTATTAGCAAAAAAACATATAGCTACTAATTTTACCATTGATCGCATGATAGATAAATTAGAGGATTACTTTTATTATCAACATAGCTTAACCAATCGCTCATAGTTACTTTTGATGTTTCCAGATTTCTTGATTATTGACTTTGATAGCACATTTATTTCTAAAGAGTCTCTTGATGAATTAGCTTATTATACCTTACAAAAGAGCAAAGTAGATATATCTGTAATTGAAAAGATACAAAAAATCACAGATGCTGGTATGAATGGTGAAATTACTTTCCATGAATCTATTGATTCTAGACTCCACCTTATAAAGGCAAATAAAAGTGATGTTATTGAAGTTTCAAATAGACTAAAAGATTACATCACCCCTTCTTTTTTAAGAAATAATGATTTTATTCATGAGCATAATAAAAAAATATACTTTATATCGGGCGGTTTTCGCGAAATGTTATTACCTGTTTTGAATAATTTTGGAATTAGTAATAATCATATTTTTGGAAATGAATTCACCTATGATAGTGATAATAATATTGTAGGATTTGAAAAAAATAATCCCCTTACTGATGTTAATGGAAAAGCTAAAATAGTTGAATCACTATGCTTAAATGGTGAAATACATGTAATTGGTGATGGATATAATGATTACAAATTAAAAGCTGTTGGAGCGGCTTCTAAATTTTTTGCGTTTACAGAAAATGTCAATAGAGCAAATGTATGTACTCGAGCAGATATGGTTTTAGCATCTTTTGATGATTACATTCAAATTTTCGATGATTAGAACAATTGTATAATTTTTTTTATAAATTAGAGCAATCATTTTTCTATTTTTACCTAGATCATAATGCTACAAGAAACTTTATCTAAAAAAATTCCAACTTGGCAAGAAGATTTGAAAAAAATCTTGGACGAGAGCGGCACTAAAGTAATCAGTGAGGTCACTGTAGCTCAAGCTGCTAAAGGGATGCGTGGGGTCAAGAGCATGATTTGTGATACTTCAGCCGTATCGGCAGATAAAGGGTTAATAATTCGCGATCACCCAATTTTAGAAATTATAGATAAACTACCCGAGGAGGTTTTTTATTTATTATTGACGGGTGATTTGCCAGATCAATTACAGCTATCTGATCTTCAAAATCAATTAAGAGTGCACCAAAATGTGCCTGATTATGTATGGAGAGTTTTAGATGCTATGCCTGAAAATTCACACCCCATGACAATGTTGTCCGTAGCTATACAAACAATGAGGGTTGAAAGTCTATTTGTTGAAAAATTTAACAAAGGCACCACTAAAAATGAATACTGGAAATGGATCTTAGATGATGGAATAAAATTAATAGGCGCCTTACCATCTATAGCTGCATTTATATACCGTAAGATAACAAAAAACAATGATCGAATTGATCCAGATAATAATTTAGACTGGGCTGGTAATTATGCTTATATGTTAGGCATTAATGAAAGTGATGACTTTAAAAAGCTTATGCGCCTTTATCTGATGCTTCATTCTGATCATGAAGGTGGCAACGTTAGCGCATTTAGCTCGCTTACCGTAGCATCATCCTTATCATCACCATTCCTTGCAATTGGAGCAGGTTTAAATGGTCTCGCTGGACCGCTACATGGTTTAGCAAATCAAGAATGTTTAAAGTTCGTTCTACAAATACATGATCATTTTAATGGAGCACCGAACAATAAAGATTTAGAAAAGTTTTGCTGGGATCGGCTAAATAATGGACGCGTCATTCCTGGCTATGGACACGCAGTTTTAAGGTGCCCTGACCCAAGATTTACAGCTTTTATGAAATTTGGACAAGAGCATATTCATGATGATGATGTATTTAAAATAGTTGAAGCTCTATTTGAAGTTGTGCCACCTGTTCTTAAAGAACACGGGAAAGCAAAGAATCCTTGGCCAAATGTAGATGCAGCTTCTGGCTCTTTACTGTATTATTATGGATTGAAAGAATTTAATTATTATACAGTGCTATTTAGTTTATCTAGAGTAATGGGTATGGTTTCTCAAATTGTAATTAATAGAGCTTTACGTATGCCAATTACAAGGCCTAAGTCGGTGACAACAGATTGGCTAAAGAATAATATATAATTTTTGTCTTTTCTAAAACCATTCTTAAATAATTTTATTCCAATACTGCAAAATCAAATAAAATGGACCTTAGTAATTTTTACTAATTTTTTCTTTTTTTATGCCTGCTCATCTCACCCAGTAATCAATCCACATTTACCAGAATCTGGTAAAGTAAAAAGAGGCTATGCGTTATCTGTTGAAAATATTGCTCCTTATTTGTGGTATAGAGTTGGGCTTTCCGAAAAATCTGAAGTAGGGGTTCGCCTTGGTCTTCCGGTCTATGGATCGGGAATAGACTATAGTCGCGTTCTTTATAAAAAAAATAATAAATGGGATTTACTTAATCTTGCTTGGTCAGTTAATCCCAATTATAATCTAGATGCGACGTACTACAAATTTAAAACAAAAAAAACAGAAACTAATTTTCTTAAATCTAGATGGCTTGGCTTAAGAATGATGTCTATCCAAAAAGGAATTACGGGACATACTAGCAATCGGTTTGGGTTGTTATTCGGTTTTCAATCAAATCCAAGATGGGGTCTAGAGTTTGGCTACTTCCATGATGCAACAGCACTGCCAATTACTGAGATATTCAATCCAAAATGGGATCCACTATCCGAAAATAATATTGATAGATTCTCAAAGAAGCCAATTAAAGATAATAATTCAGGATTTCCTTCTGAATTTTCAAGATTAACCGGTTTATCATTTAGTATATTTTTTGATTTAGATGCCCCTAAAAAAAAATAATTTAATAAATGCTTTCAAAAAAAATTAAAGAATATCTAGATAGATGTGTGGCTTCAAATTTCACAGGTAAATCAAGTGAGCATCCTATTATTGCACTTAACGCAATAAAAAATATCATTGGAGATAATCAGATTGAACCTTCCAATAAGCTCATAGAATTATTAAAAAATAAAGCTCATCAATTTCCAGCTCGCGAAGATGATCAAAACATTTTAAATGAAGTAGCTAAAGATGGGTTGGGATTGACAATTTTTGTTTCTGACCTAGAGGATGCTTGCCAAACAGGAATTCCTGATGAAATTGAAAGACAAGCCGCAAGGCTACAGTGGGTCAGTGATAATGGCCTAGGGGGATTAGAGGCACTTGTTGAGGTTGCTTTGCAAGATTTTGAAAGACTTGGTACGTTTGCATTTCATTTATTACGATCTAATTTTTTTAATCGAGATATAAAAAATACGTGGCCATATACCCGTTGTTTATTAAAAGAGATATGCAAGAAACCTTTGCCTGAGCCGCATGAGCAGAATGTGATAGAATGCAATTTATTTAAATCAGAAAATAAACTCAAAATAATTGATTTGTGTTCCGCCCATCGATTATGGAATGGTGATTATGTTAGATCTATTGGGTATAAAAGAGAAATTTCACATTGGGTTAATGATCAAGAAGAAAAAGAATACATAGAAGATAATAAAAAAGTAAGTAAAGGCCTTCAAGCGTATTATAAAAACGGAGGAAATTTCTTTATAGAAATTGCTGAGGAGTTAATTGACAATGATGAAGACCTAATCTTTTTAGAGTCACTTAGATATTTAATTAAATGCAGGGAAGACTATCTTCCATACACATCATATCAAATTTCACAATTATTAAAAAAGAGATAATCATTTGGATGAAATAAAAACAATAGATATTCTTTTTGAAAGAGGAAAAATTGAATATCAAAAAGGAAACTTCTTTGATGCGCATGAGATCTGGGAAGATCTTTGGTCGGATTATTATTTAAAAGATAGAAAGTTTATCCAAGGCCTAATTCAATTATCCGTTAGTTTTGTCCATCTAAAAAATAGTAATATGAAAGGAGCAAAAAGTCTCTTAAAAAAATCTCAAGGGAAATTTATGGAATTTGAAGGCGTTCATAGATCAATCAATATTGATAGATTGAAAAAAGATTTAGTTGAGCTAGAAAGCGAATATGAGCTGATTGAAAATATTGAAAATTTTAACTGGTCTTTGGTTCCAGAATTGTAAAATAATGAACACTGTTGCTTTATATATTAAAGATTTTCAGAAAGGAACAATAGTTTCTGATAGACTCATTGCAATGGATTTAAGTGTTGAATTTATTGATAAGCATAATTTATTCTCAAATAATTATCTTTTAGCAATTATTGATTTAGATGATGAAGAATTTGGACGAATAGAATTTATAAAAGATTTAAAATTTAACGTAAATTTCTTTATCATTGGCTATATGGAAAAAGTAATTAAAGATGCACACAATTCTTTCAAATCTTCAGGTTGCGACCTAATTGTATCCAAAGCATCTTTACTCAAAAATATTGATAGCCTAGTAACTGAAATACTTAATCAGAAACATAAGACCTAGAATGATATTTTTTTACACTCATTGGTTGCCAATAGGTCATCAATAATTCTTGATGGGTTTTTCTGATACACTTGGTAAATTTGAATAATTAATTTTTATATAATTTTTCAAAATGAGTAATCCTTTTTTAACTAAAATTTTTTATTTCAATGCAGCTCACCAATATGGACATAAAGATTGGTCCAGTAAAAAGAACTGGGATGTCTTTGGTCCTGACTCAAAAATTCATGGGCACAATTACACACTTGAGGTTATGGTTACAGGGCCTATCAATGAAGAGACAGGATTCATTATTGATCTTGGCGATTTAAAAAAAATTGTAAAAACTCATGTAATAGATATTCTTGATCATTCTCAATTTGATGTTGAGGTTAGCTGGTTTAAGAATAGACAGCCAAGCTCAGAAAATTTAGTAAAATATATTTGGCATCAAATTGAGCCCAGATTAAAAAATGCAAAGCTGTACCGCATAAGGTTGCACGAAACGCCAACTATTTTTACTGATTATTATGGAAAATGATCAAAAGATAAAAGAACACTTTTACCATATTCTATCTGCTGTATTTATTGCATCATTAGTGACTTGTAACCTTATTGCAAATAAATTTGTAACCGTAGACCTGGGTTTTAAAGTATTTGTAGTATCCGCCGGCATTTTACCTTACCCAATTACTTTTCTAGTTACTGATTTAATTTCAGAGCTTTATGGACAGCAAAAAGCGAATAGGGCAGTTGCCTCAGGGTTTATAGCTTCCATTTTTGTTCTGATCTTCCTATGGCTGGGAGGTATTTTCACCGCAATTCCAGATTCAGTTGTAAGTGATCAAACCTACAATGCGGTATTTAGAAATGCCTGGAGAATCATTGCAGCTTCAATGGTTGCCTATCTAATTGCTCAATTCATTGATGTTAGAATATTTCATTTTTGGAAAAAATTAACCAATGGTAAGCATTTGTGGCTTAGAAATAATGGTTCAACAATTGCCTCGCAGCTTGTTGATACCACTCTTGTTATTTGTATACTTTTTATTGGTGTTTGGGATTCTAAACAGATTTTAAATGGCATTATTGATGGATGGCTATTTAAAATGCTCATAGCTTTGATAGATACTCCAATCATTTACGGTGTGATATATTTATTAAAAAATAAAATACCCATCCATCAAGAATGAAAACATTAATTATTGCAGTTTCAATGTGGATTTACAGAAAAGTAAAAAATTATTATAAAGGGAAAGAATGAAAGATAAAATTGATGATATATCAAAAATAACTAAAGAATTAATTTCATCGATTGGCGAAGATCTTAATCGTGAAGGTTTAGAAAAAACACCGCTGCGAGTTGCTAAGGCTTGGGATTATTTTACCCAAGGATATTCAGCCAATATAGATGAAATTATCAATGGAGCTATTTTTGATGAAGAATGTAACGACATGGTTGTGGTTAGAGATATAGAGTTCTTTTCAATGTGTGAACATCACATGATCCCTTTTTTTGGTAAAGCGCACGTAGGATATATTCCCAATGGAAAAGTTATAGGTCTATCAAAAATCCCAAGAATTATTGATATGTTTTCAAGGAGATTGCAAGTTCAAGAAAGATTAACGCATCAGGTAGCAGATACAATAAAAGATAGTTTGGACCCTATAGGAGTTGCTGTAGTTATGGAAGGAAGGCATTTATGTATGCAGATGCGCGGTGTTGCAAAACAAAATAGCTTTGCTACAACTTCTGCAATGCTTGGACAATTTAGAAAGTCTAGAGAAACCAGAGCGGAATTTTTGAGTTTTATAGGCAAATGAATCAAAAAATTAATATTGTAGATTTAGGTAGAATTGATTACCAAACTGCTTGGGATTTTCAAAAAGAATTTCATAAAAAAGTTCAACTTGGGAAAGAGACCGACACTCTTTTTTTGCTTGAACATGACCCCGTATACACCCTTGGAAAAAATGCCAATAAAAATAATCTTCTTAAAAAGCCAAATTCAGAGGTTAAGGTTTTCAATGTTGAAAGAGGGGGCGATATTACATATCATGGCCCTGGGCAGCTTGTTGGTTATCCAATTTTAGATTTACATCATTACCAAAAAAATATCTCATGGTTCATGAGAGCTTTAGAGGAAATATTAATTAAAACACTTTCTACATTTGGCATTAAGGCGAACCAACGAGATGGATTAACAGGCGTTTGGGTTGGAGATGAAAAAATAGGTGCACAAGGTGTCAGAATATCTCGCTGGGTTACGATGCATGGCTTTTCATTAAATGTCAATACAGACCTAACTTATTTTGATAGTATTGTACCCTGTGGAATAACCAATTGCGGCATTACTTCAATGAAAAAAATAATTGGAGATTCTCAAAATATGAATTTAGTAAAAAAGAGAATTGTGAATGCTTTTCACAATACCCTTATTTCGTCTACTAATAAAATGGAAGCGGTATAATGCCCAAACTCCAAGGATTCAATAAAAAAAATCTTCTAGAAATTTACCGCAATATGGTTTTAGCAAGAAATCTTGATGAAAAACAGATGACTTTGTTAAAACAAGGTAAAGCCTTTTTTCATATTGGTTGCTCTGGACATGAAGCCGCTCAATTAGCAGCAGCAAATAATATGATTTCTGCAAAAGATTGGGCTTATCCTTACTATCGTGATGCAGCGCTGTGCCTTGGGTTGGGCATGACAGGTAGGGAGCAGCTTTTATCATTTCTTGCTAAAGATTCTGATCCAAGTTCAGGTGGAAGACAAATGCCTCAACATTATGGCCATAGAGATTTGCGGATTGTTAGCCAATCCAGCCCAACAGGTACTCAATTTCTTCAAGCAGTTGGATGTGCAATGTCTAGAAGCTGGGAAAAGAATAATGAAATTGTATATGTTTCATCAGGAGAAGGAAGTACAAGTGAAGGAGAATTTCATGAAGCATTAAATTGGGCGAGTCGTGAAAAGCTGCCAATTATTTTTCATATTCAAGATAATGAATACGCTATTAGCGTTCACATATCTGAACAAACATCTGGTAGCTCGGTCTTTGATATGGTTTCAGGATATAAAAATTTATCAAAGTATGACGTCGATGGTACAGATTTTTTTGAAACTAACCTTGCTTTCCAGCAAGCCATTGATCGTGCCAGGAAGGGTAAAGGACCATCTGTGATTGTTTCGCATGTGGTTAGGCTTCTTTCTCACTCATCATCGGATGATCAGCGTAAATATAGAAATGATAAGGATCTTGAATCAGATAGAAAACGAGATCCAATACTTAGATTTGAAAAGGATTGTCTAAAAGCAAGGAAACTTACAAAATCAGATCTAAATAATATCAATTCTGAAGTGAAAAATTATATTGATGAGGCAGTGGCATGGGTTGAAAAGCAAGATGACCCTGACCCAAAAACTGCACTTGATCATTTATATGCAGATTCTGAAAACTTAAAGGAAACACCTCTTAAACCAATTAGTGATAAAATTGTTTTAGTAGACGCGATCAATCATGCCCTCTCAGAAGAAATGAAAGAAAATAATAAAATTATTGTTTATGGAGAAGATATTGCAGACCCAAAAGGAGGCGTGTTTACAGCAACAAAAGGCTTAACTGATGAGTTTGGTAAAGAGCGCGTATTCAATTCACCCCTAGCTGAAGCATCTATTGTAGGAACTGCAATAGGTCTTGCAGTTACTGGATGGAGACCGTGTGTTGAAATACAATTTGGTGATTATATTTGGCCCGCAATGATGCAAATTCGTGATGAAGCTGCATGTATGCGTTATCGATCAAAAGGCAATTGGTATTGTCCATTAGTAATACGAGTTGCAGTTGGGGGGTATATTCACGGCGGTATTTACCATAGCCAATCAATAGATAGCTATTTTTTCAATATGCCGGGTATTCGAGTTGCATTTCCATCAAATGCATCAGATGCAAAAGGTTTATTAAAAGCAGCTCTGCGCATGAATGATCCAGTTTTATTTCTTGAGCACAAAGGATTGTACAGGCAGGGATATGCTTCAACCGCTGAACCTGATGATAATTATTTACTTCCATTTGGTAAAGCAAATATCATTGAAGAAGGCGATTTATTAACATTGATTTGTTGGGGAGCAATGGTTCAAAAATCAATTGATGCAATTAAAGTATCAAATCTTGAAAATGGTGAGGTTGAATTAATTGACTTAAGAACTCTTAACCCCATAGATTGGGATGCTATTTACCGTTCTGTGGAAAAGACAGGTAAGCTTTTAATTGTTCACGAGGATTTGTTAACTGGAGGCGTTGGAGCTGAGATTGCTGCAAAAGTTTCTGATAACCTTTTTGAAGATTTAGATGGACCAATTAAAAGAGTCGCTGCCCAAGATTGCCATGTTCCATATAATGAAGAATTAGAAGCTGAAGTTCTACCACAAACCGATCAAATAGTAGAAGCAATAAATAATCTATCGGAGTTTTGATGATCGTTGATATAGTCATGCCAAAAATGGGAGAGTCTATAACGGAAGGTACAATTTTAGAATGGAGAAAAAAAGTAGGTGACCCAGTAGAAAAAGATGAATTGTTTCTTGAGATTGGGACTGATAAGGTTGATTCTGAAATCCCATGTGTTGAATCTGGGACAATCATTGAGATTCTTGCTGAAGTCAATGAAGTTGTTGAGGTTGGTAAAGTTATTGCAAAAATAGAAACCGATCAGTTATCCACTAGTCAAACGCAGTTTAAAGATAAAACAGTTGGCTCTAAGACTGAAACGGTTTTGGAAAAGAATGAGCCTGTTGAGCTTCAGAGCGATTTATCTAAAAATCAACCAAGCGAAAAAATTGAAAAACCTTCGATAAAGATTAAAGATTCTGATAGGTTTTTTACCAGAGCAGTTATGAAAACTGCTAGGGAAAATAATATTTCTCAGGATGAGCTTAATAGCATTCAAGGGACTGGCCGCAAAGGTAGAGTTACGAAAAAAGATATTCTTCAATACATCAAATCAGGGAAAAAGCCGGATTCAAAAGATTTAGTAGCTAATAAAGCTCAGTTCGCATCTGCAAGCCATACTCAAGAGATGGATCACATGAGGAAGATTATTGCCGATCATATGAAAACTAGTCTAGAAAAATCTGCTCATGTCCATGTTGTGAATGAAGTCAACATGACTGCAATTGCGAATTATATAAATCAAAACAATACTTCCTTTGAAGAGCAAGAAGGTTTTAGTCTTACTTTTACACCATTTATTTTAGATGCTGTCATTAAGGCATTAAAAGACTATCCTGAAATGAATGCCTCAATCAATAATACAGCTATAACATTTCATAAGAATATAAATATTGGAGTAGCTGTAGCGCTTAATGAAGGTTTAATGGTTCCTGTAATGTTTAATTGTGAGGAAAAGAATTTTTTAGGTCTATGTAGGGCACTTAATGATATTGCTTTGCGATCACGTTCAAAACAAATTAGCCCTGATGAGTTATCCGGTTCCACCTTCTCGGTATCTAATTTTGGAGTATTCGATGTTACAATTGGTACCCCGATCATCAACCAGCCAAACGTGGGAATACTGGGTGTAGGTGCTGTGAAAAAAAGGCCTGTTATTATTGAAGATCATAATGGGGATTCAATCGCCATACAAAGCATGATGAATCTATCCTTAGGGTTTGATCATAGATTGATTGATGGTGCTGGAGGTGCACAATTTATCAATGCGGTGAAAAAACATATAGAATTAACAAATTTAGAGAACCTTTATTAATTTATTTCGTTAACAATTTAGAATAAAAATTTAAATTAAATGAAATCAGCACCAATTAACCAGAAAATATTTAAACCAAAGATCCGCATAGAATACAGCGATGATTATAAATTTGTCCAAAATACTGTATCCGCCAATAAACTGCATACGGTATGCGAAGAAGCTCGTTGTCCAAATATATTTGAATGTTGGAGTCGGGGTACCGCTACAATAATGATACTCGGGGATATTTGTACGAGAGCTTGCGGTTTTTGTTCTGTTAAGACTGGCAAGCCTCAACTAGTAGATACAATGGAGCCTTTTAGAACAGCGATGGCTGTAAAAAAAATGAAACTTAGGCATGTTGTGATTACCTCTGTTGATCGCGATGATTTGAAGGCAGACTATGGTGCATCTATTTGGGCGGAGACGATAGAGCAGATCCATCGTAATGTCCCAGAATGTACCGTTGAAGTTCTTACCCCAGATTTTCAAGGCTACAAACCTGCATTGCATACAGTTTTTAAAGCTCACCCAGAAATATTCTCTCATAATGTGGAATGCGTAGAAAGAATTAGTAAAAAAGTTAGAGCACAAGCTGTTTGGTCAAGAAGCTTGAATGTTTTAAAAGAATCGGCAAACTATGGACTCAGAACAAAAACAGGAATCATGCTGGGATTGGGTGAAACTAAAAAAGAAGTGCTTAATACAATGGGGCAAATTATTGACATTGGAGTAGAGATCTTTACAATAGGACAATATTTACAGCCTACCAAAAACCATTTACCTGTTTCAAGATATGTTGATGAAGATGAATTTAAATTCTACAAACAAGAAGGCTTAAGGATGGGTTTTACTGTTGTTGAATCAGGGGCACTTGTCAGAAGTTCATATCATGCAGATGAACAAGCGCGCTTAGCTAAAGTTGTCTAGCCTTAGAAAAAATATGATCTATATTATTTTTATTAGTATAAGTTTTTTATTATTTTGGATTATGGAATCAAAAAAAGACACAATTGGTGCATATCCTTTGATTATGGTTGATGGAAAAGTTGCACCAAGGCTTTCTCCTTTATCATTTCATATTAAGAATTCTTCAGAATCAAACTGTCTAAATTGCCATCAATCAGAAAAAAGCTTTAAGTTAAATAGTAAAGAATATATCCCCAAAAAAATACCTCATGAATACAGAGAAAATTGTATTTCATGTCATGTTATAGAAATGTAGTACATTTTGGCAGACATTTGTTATAATATGTTATTAATTAAGTCAAATAAGCATAGTATAGTTAATGGCACATTGTTTGAAACTATTTATAATATAAATTGTTTAAAGGATCTATATGACAGACGAATTTGAAAAAAATGTTAATGAAGATTTAATTGACGAAAGTGAAACGTACCCCGTAATGCCACTGAGGAATACGGTATTATTTCCTCAACAAGTTATTCCTATTTATATCGGTCGAGATAAATCTTTAAAATTGATTAATGAGCTCTCTTCAAAAACAAAACACGTTGTTGTAGTTGCACAGGAAGATGGGTCAATCGAAGATCCAGAACCTGCCGATATGTATTCCTATGGTACTCTTGCGGTAGTTTTGAAGGTTTTTGATATGCCTGATAATAGTAAGTCAGCTATTGTACAGGGAATTGACCGCGTCAAAATTTTAGATTATAAAGAAAAAGATCCATATTATCGTGCTGTTATACAGCGCGTTTCAAACAAATCTTCTAAGGATAGTGTTGAGCTAGATGCGCTCGCTAACAACCTGCGCCAAGTTTTTGCTGAATTAATTCAAATTGCTCCTAATTTAAGTGAGGAGCACACTGGAATGCTTTCCAATATTCAAAAACCAGCACGCCTTGCAGATAGAGCAGTGTCTTTATTAACTGTTTCAAATCCAGAAAAACAAGACATTCTAGAAGAATTAGATGTTAAAACCCGCGTTGACAAAGCTATAAAAGTTCTTTCTAAAGAGATTCAAAGAATTAAACTTGGCGAGGAAATTCAAACTGAAGTGCATGATGAAATAACTAAATCACAGCGCGAATATTATTTACGTGAGCAGATGAAAGCAATTAAGCGCGAGCTTGGCGAGGATGAATCTCAAGTGGAGCTGAATGAGATTGAAGAAGCGATTAAAAAAGCAAAAATGCCTGAAGATGCTGAAAAAGTTGCACTAAAAGAATTAGATCGATTAACAAAAATACCTACTCAATCTCCAGAATATACCGTTGCTAGAACATATTTAGATTGGTTAACAGATCTTCCATGGTCAATATCCTCAGAAGACTCAATTGATGTAAAAGAATCAAAGAAGATTTTAGATGAAGATCACTATGGTTTAGAAAAAGTCAAAGAAAGAATTATTGAATATCTTGCTGTTAGAGCTTTGAAAATGAAGAAAGAGCCTAATGGAGCTATACGTGGACCAATTTTATGCTTTGCTGGACCTCCAGGAGTAGGAAAAACTTCGCTTGGTAGATCAATTGCAAAATCGATGGGCAGGGAATTCGTTAGAATTTCTTTAGGTGGGGTTAGAGATGAAGCTGAGATAAGAGGACATAGAAGAACTTATATAGGGGCCTTACCAGGCAGAATAATCCAATCTTTGAAGAAAGCTGGGACAAATAATCCGGTCTTTATGTTAGATGAAATAGATAAGCTAGGTATGGATTTTCGAGGGGACCCATCTTCAGCTCTTTTAGAGGTTTTAGATCCTGAGCAAAACGGAACTTTTGCTGATCATTACTTAGAAGTTGATTATGATTTAAGCAAAGTAATGTTTATTGCTACTGCAAATTATCGAGACCCAATCCCTCCGGCCTTAAAAGATAGGATGGAAGTCATCGATTTTTCAGGCTATATCGAAGATGAAAAACTACAAATTGCTAAAAAACATTTGATTCCAAAACAGTTAGAAGAAAATGCACTATCAACAAAAGATGTTTCTTTAGATGACGCCTCGATAAAAGAGCTAATGAGTTCTTACACTCGTGAAGCTGGTGTCAGGAATTTAGAACGAGAAATTGCAAATGTTTTTAGAAAGGTTGCTAGAGATAAGATTGAAAAGAAAGCTAAAAAGATCAGAGTTACCAAAAAGAAGATTTCAGAATATTTAGGAGCACCTAGATTCTACTCAGATATTGCTGAAAGGACCACCAAGCCTGGCGTAGTTACAGGTCTTGCTTGGACTGCAGCCGGTGGAGATATTCTTTTTATAGAAGCCTCTCAAATGAAAGGAAAAGGTAATTTAACACTAACTGGTCAACTAGGAGATGTAATGAAAGAATCTGCAACTGCAGCGATGACTTTTGTTAGATCAAACTCTGAAATATTAGGACTTAACTCTGACTTTAACGAAAAAACAGATATTCATGTTCATGTGCCAGCAGGAGCTATTCCAAAAGATGGTCCGTCTGCAGGTGTAGGAATGTTTACTTCTATTGTTTCTCTTCTTTCAGGAAAACCAGTTAAAAGTAAATTAGCTATGACCGGTGAAATTACCTTACGGGGAAATGTTCTCCCGATTGGAGGCGTCAAAGAAAAAGTTACTGCTGCACATAGATCTGGAATAAAAACTATTATTTTACCAGATCATAATCGAAAAGATCTAGAAGATATTCCTGATCATATCAAGAAAGATTTAGACTTCCATTTTGCAAAAGAAATGATGGATGTAATTAAGGTTGCGATTCCAAGATTAAGTTTGAAACCTATCAGAAAAAAGACAACTCCAAACAACAAAAAAGTAGCGTAACTTAACGGCACAGAATTGCGCGTATAACTCAGCTGGTCAGAGTGCCTCCCTTACAAG
>CERS01035767.1_pt1 | contig 18351 bp, 15 predicted proteins | sample 356251 | NCBI WGS metagenome assembly CERS01 (sample SAMEA2621020, study PRJEB7988) | marine metagenome | isolation source: saline water (ENVO:00002010), including
TAACCACACCAGTAGGCGGTGGTATAACATCTCTTAATGTAGCCCTCAGACAAAAGTTAGATTTATTTGCATGTGTAAGGCCAGTAAAATGGTTTGATGGAACACCTTCTCCAGTAAAAAATCCTTCGACAACTGATATGGTTATTTTCAGAGAAAATACTGAAGATATATATGCTGGAATAGAGTTTGAGAAAGGGTCCAAAGAAAATGATTCAATCAAGAAGATTTTAGAAAATGAATTTAATGATAAATATAAAAAAATCAGGTTTCCAGATACAGTGGGAATAGGTATAAAGCCAATCTCTGTTGAGGGAACATACAGACTTGTGAGGTCAGCAATTGAATATGCTTTAACCCAAAAAAGAAGTTCTGTGACTTTAGTTCATAAGGGTAATATCATGAAGTACACTGAGGGGGCTTTTAGGGACTGGGGTTATCAGATAGCTAAGGAAGAGTTTGGTGCTGTTGATTACCAGGGAGGACCTTGGCAAGTGGTTAAGAATGAAGGACATGAGTTAATAATTAAAGATGTAATTGCTGATGCATTTCTTCAGCAAATTCTTTTAAGACCTAAAGAATACTCAGTTATTGCAACTATGAATTTGAATGGGGACTATATCTCTGATGCTCTTGCAGCAATAGTTGGGGGAATTGGAATCGCTCCGGGGGCTAATATTAATTACCAATCTGGTCATGCAATTTTCGAGGCTACTCATGGGACTGCTCCTAAGTATGCTGGTCAAGATAAAGTGAACCCTGGTTCTGTAATTCTATCCGGTGCAATGATGTTAGAACATCTTGGATGGAATGAAGCTAAAGACTTAATACATAAAGGACTAACTAAATCCATATTATCAGGTAAAGTTACATATGACTTTGAGAGATTAATGGATGAAGCGACTCTACTTTCATGTTCAGATTTTGGTAGAGAAATTGTCAAAAATATGTAAATTCAATACAGATATATTTTAATTATGTCGAAAAAAGAAAAAGTTTATATTTTTGATACTACCCTTCGCGATGGGGAGCAGGTACCCGGGTGTCAGCTAAATACTAATGAAAAAGTTGAAATTGCTATAGATCTAGAAGATTTAGGTGTTGATATTATAGAGGCAGGATTTCCAATATCAAGTCCTGGAGACTTTAATTCAGTAGTTGAAATATCAAAAAACGTAAAAAAACCAATTATCTGCGCACTCTCTAGAGCACTTGTCGATGATATAAATATGGCACACGTATCTTTAAAAAATGCTAAGAGGAGAAGGCTTCATACTGGCATAGGTTCTTCTGATATTCATATTAAACATAAGTTTAACTCTACAAGAGAAAAAATTTTAGATCAAGCAGTTGCCGCAGTTAAATATGCAAGAAAATATTTTGATGATATTGAATTTTATCCTGAAGATGCGGGTAGGGCAGATACAGATTTTTTAGCCAAGATGGTTGAGAAGGTTATTAGTGCTGGTGCAACTGTAATAAATATTGCTGATACTACAGGCTATAACTTACCTGAGATGTATGGTAAAAAAATTAAAAATTTATTTAATAAAGTACCAAACATTGATAAAGCTATTGTATCAGTACATTGTCATAATGACTTAGGTTTAGCAACTGCTAATTCTTTATCTGGTTTACAAAACGGAGCAAGACAAGTAGAAGGGACAATAAATGGAATAGGCGAAAGAGCAGGTAATACTTCAATAGAAGAAGTTGTTATGGCAATTAAGGCTCATCCATATCTTAACTTATCAACAGATATTAACACAAAAAAAATAATCAAATTAAGTAAAAAAGTTAGCAAATTAATGAATATGCCTGTTCAAAGAAATAAGGCTATAGTTGGTGCAAATGCATTTGCTCATTCATCTGGTATCCATCAAGATGGGTTTTTGAAAAATAGAGATAATTATGAGATTATTAACCCAGAAGATGTTGGTTTAGACTCTTCCTCGATTGATCTTACAGCTCGAAGCGGTAGGGCAGCATTAAAACATCGTCTTAGTCTTTTGGGGTATACTTTTTCTAAAATTGAGTTAGAGACAATTTATGTTAAATTCATCGAATTGGCTGACAAGAAAAAACTTCTACACGATGAAGATTTAACTCAACTAGTTAAAGAAAAAAATGGCTAAAACACTATTTGATAAAGTCTGGGATGAACATATTGTTGATTCTATACCCAATGGTCCAAGTATACTTTACATAGATAAACACTTGATTCACGAGGTAACTAGTCCTCAGGCATTTAATGGCATTATATCTAGAAATATTAATGTTATGAGACCTGATAGGACAATAGCAACGGCAGATCACAATGTTCCTACAGAAAATCAACATCTTCCTATCAAAGAAGAATTATCAAGAAAACAAGTTGAGAAACTAACACAGAATTGTGACAGACATAATATTAAATTGTATGGTCTTGGTCACAAATACCAAGGGATTGTCCATGTTATTGGACCCGAACTAGGTCTTACTCAGCCTGGGATGACTATTGTATGTGGTGATAGTCATACCTCCACCCACGGAGCATTTGGTTCGATTGCTTTTGGAATTGGTACAAGTGAAGTAGAGATGGTACTTTCAACACAGTGTCTTCTTCAAAATAAGCCTAAAACAATGAAGATTGAAATTGATGGCAAATTAAATAAAGGTGTTTACTCTAAAGATATTATTTTATATATTATTTCTCAAATAAGCGCATCTGGTGGAACTGGATACTTTGTCGAATACGCAGGTTCAGCTATAGAGTCACTATCGATGGAGTCGAGAATGACTATTTGTAACATGAGTATTGAGATGGGAGCTAGGGGTGGAATGATAGCTCCTGACGAAATTACAATTGAATATGTAAAGGGTAAAGAGTTTGCACCTAAAGGCGAAGATTTGAAAAATAAAATTATTTATTGGAATTCTCTAAGATCTGATAAAGATGCAAAATATGATAAAATAATAAAATTCAATGCTGAAGATATTGAACCTATGATCACTTATGGAACAAATCCTGGAATGGGAATTAAAATTGACGAAAAGATTCCAAACTCTACACTTAATAGTTCTAAATATTCATTTGAAAAATCTCTTGACTACATGGGAATTAACTCTGGGGATAAGCTTAAAAATAAAAAGATTGATTATGTATTTATAGGTAGCTGTACAAACTCTAGAATTGAAGATTTGAGAGCTGCAGCAAAAATAGTTGAAGGAAAAAATAAGTCATCTCATGTCAATGCATGGGTAATTCCTGGATCTAAATCAGTAGAAAAAGTTGCAGTAAAAGAAGGATTAGATAAAATTTTTACAGATGCAGGATTTGATTTTAGGCAACCTGGTTGTTCAGCGTGCCTTGCAATGAATGAAGATAAAATACCTAAAGATAAGTACTGCTTATCAACCTCCAATAGAAATTTTGAGGGAAGACAAGGTCCTGGGTCAAGGACTTTCCTAGCGAGTCCTGTCACAGCTGCATTATCAGCGATTAATGGGTATGTATCAGATGTAAGAGACTATATTTAATATGGATAAATTTAATAAAACAACTTCAATAATTACACCATTAGATATTGAGAATGTTGATACGGATCAAATTATTCCAGCAAGATTTTTAAAGTCTGTCTCTAGAGATGGTTTTGGAGAAAATCTATTTAGAGATTGGAGGTATGACTCAAACGGAGAATTAAATAAAGATTTTATTTTAAATACTTTCCCTAATCATTCTAAAATTCTTTTAGCAGGGAGAAATTTTGGATGTGGTTCTAGTCGAGAACATGCGGCGTGGGCTATATATGACTATGGATTTAGAGTGGTTATTAGTAGCTTTTTTGCAGATATTTTTAAAAATAATGCATTAAATAATGGCCTTTTGGTATTTGAATTAAATGAAAAAATTATCAAGAAAATATTCAAAAAAATATCATTAGACTCAAATCTAGAATTCACTATTGATTTAATTGAACAAAAATTTTATTCAGACGATGGTAGTATTGAAGAAGGCTTTGAAATAAATGAATACAATAAGACATGTTTATTGAATGGTTTTGATAATATTGATTATCTCTTGAGTATTAAGGATAGAATTTTAAAGTATGAAAATGAAACAGGCAGATAAAAATATAGCAGTTTTAAGCGGTGATGGTATTGGACCTGAAGTTATTAATGAAGCAATAAAAATCCTTAATGTAATATCTGAAAAAACTGATATAAGATTTAATTTTGATAATGCTTCTATAGGTGCATCTGCAATTGATAAATTTGATAATCCATTTCCTGACCCTACTAAAGATATTTGTAACAATTCTGATGCAATTTTATTTGGTGCTATTGGAGACCCAAAATACGATAATAATCCTAAGGCTAAAATTAGACCTGAAGACGGACTGCTTGAAATGAGAAAATATTTAGGTCTTTATGCAAATGTGAGACCCATCAAAGTATATGAATCTCTTATTAATTCTTCCCCCTTAAAGTCATCTATTTTAGATAAAACAGATTTTGTTGTTTTTAGGGAGCTTACTGGTGGAATTTATTTTGGTGAGAAAGGTTTTGATAATCAAACAAATAGTGCTTATGATACCTGTAGATATACTAAAGATGAGATAGAGAGAATATCTCATTTAGCCTTTAAAGAGGCTGAAAAAAGAAGAAACCAATTAACTCTCGTTGACAAAGCTAACGTTTTAGAGACATCAAGGCTATGGAGAGATATCGTTCAGAAAATATCTTATGAATATAAAAATGTTGATGTTCAATACCTTTTTGTTGATAATGCGGCAATGAAGATTATTACAAATCCATCTGATTTTGATGTAATTTTAACTGAAAATATGTTTGGAGATATAATAACAGACGAGGCATCAGTTATAACTGGCTCCTTAGGGATGTTACCATCTGCGTCAATAGGAGATAAAATTTCACTTTTTGAACCAATTCATGGGTCTTATCCCCAGGCTGCAGGTAAAAATATTGCCAATCCTATGGCTATGATTCTTTCTGCTAGTATGATGTTAGATTTATCATTTGGATTAAAAACATATTCTGAAATAATTGATAAGTCAGTTTCAGATGCTCTTGATAATGGTGTTGTAACAGAAGATATAAATAAAGATCAAAATTATTCAACAACTTACGTTGGTGACTGGATATCAGAAAGAGTTAAAAAATTGTTGTAATTTTAACTTAAATTAATATTAAATAATTTGGTTTTATTGAGTTATTAATTTAATTGTATTATGAAAAAGTTATTTTTTTTTATTTGTTTACTATCTCTGTCCAGCGTCTCTTTTTCTCAGAAAAAAGAGTCCAATAAAAATTTTGAGGTTTATCCAAATCCTGCTATTGACTATATAAACATAAAATTTGATGGAAAAAGTAATATTATGAATAAGTCTTTTTCTGTCCACTCTCTAATTGGAAATAAAGTAGATATTACAACAGAGAATTTATCGGAGAATACAATTAGAATTTCATTAAGAGATTTAAATTCAGGGTTTTATTTTTTATCATTAACAGATAAATCTACAGAGAGAAGGGAAATAGTAAAGTTCTTAAAAATCAATTAATACTACTTCTAGAATAATTATTTTCAAAAAGTTCCCTATATTTTTTTGATAAGTCTTGTTTATCAGTCTTACTATATGCTCTGGCTAATGTATTAAGAGAGACTAGATTTCTTTGAATTTCATATCTATTCTTAATTCCATTATCAAAGTAATAATTTAAAGTCTCATCTGCTCTAACACTTGTCAATTCAGCAATTTCATTTGCAAGATTCATAGTATTTAAATCAGCTTTTTGATTTAGATCAATAAGATATTCTACGATCTGGACTGAAAAATGATCGTACATTAGAGATTTATCAGGCATTACTTCTAAGCATTTATTTATTACTTTTAATGCATCATTATATCTGTTTTCATCTATGAGGTTTTTTATCAATGTATTAAATGTAGATCTATAATTCATAATAAAACCTCTATGATCCTCTGAAAAATAGGCATTTTCATTATCTAAACCTCTCCAAAATGATTTTTCCATAAGATTTGAATACATTTTATCTGTATCAATAAAGTTTGAGGATGATGTGTTTTGAATAGGAAGTAATCTATATACAAAACCTTCTTGTACTACGTTTCTCCTTAGGTCTAAACCAATACCGTTTAAAGAAGTATTGTTGAAATATATTGGTCTTTTCCAATTACCTTTTTGGAGTAAATCTAGGAATGCTAAGTCCTTTTTTTCTAAACCACTTTTATTTCCTTTAATTCTTATAACTAAAGTATCCTGTGAAAAATTTAAAAGCTTATCGGTAAGAAGATTCTTGTCATAATTAAAATTTGATAAATAGAAGGATTTAGAGGGTATTATATTATAATTTCTAAACTGAATGGCTTTTGCTTTTCTTTCTACAAATTGAATATATTTTTTTAAATTAATTGTCCTATTATCATTTGCTCTCACAGGAAGGTAATCATTTAGTCCACCTTGAATATAATTGTCAAGACTAATAGAAAAATCAATTTTTTCAGATTTATTTTTTTTGGACATCATTTGCTCTATGTACCAGTCGGTATTAAAATAACTTAATACAATTACCCTTACATCAGTTCTGAAATTTTCTACTTCCTGTACATACCAAAGTGGAAATGTATCATTATCACCTCCAGTAAATAATATTGAGTTTGGCTCACAGGAGGCTAATAAATTCTTTGCAGAATCAACCGTGAGATACCTGTTAGATCTATCGTGATCATCCCAATTTTCGTAAGCAAGTATTGCTGGCGATAAGAGTGATATAATTCCAGATAAAATAATAGATAAAATTCTTTTATTTAGGTACCTATTAATAAATGAGAAAATTGAAATTACTCCTAAACCAATCCAAATCGAAAATGTATAGTATGATCCAGCATAAATATAATCCCTTTCTCTTGGTTCAATAGGAGGACTATTTAAGTATACTACTAGTGCTAGACCAGTGAGTATGAAAAGTAATAGAACCACATAAAATTTTTTTCTGTCAGAGAAATAATGAAATAAAAGACCTAAAATACCAAGTAATAAAGGTATCATCAGATAATTATTTCTAGCCTTATTGTATTTAATGGAGTGAGGTACATCCTCAAATAAATTATGTAATCCTATCCACTCTGCATTTTGAATATCGGATGATCTTCCAGAAAAATTCCAGAGAAAATATCTTAAGTACATATGGCCTATTTGATATTTTAATAAAAATACAATATTATCGGAGAAGGTTGGATTTTCATTTTCAGTTAATCCTGTAATCTCTCTATATCTTTCAATATGATTTGGTGAGCTACTATACATTCTTGGTAGTATTGTAGTCCTCTTTGAATCATAAATGTATTTTAATTTTTTCTCTTTTATTTCATATTTATCTTCGCCCCTTTTATAAGTAACTCCTGTCTCTTCTTGTCCAACCACATTGGCATCAAAATATTGACCGGTAATTAGAGGTCTGTAACCGTATTGTTCTCTTTTTAGATACGATATGAAATTCAAAATATTTTCAGGATTATTTTCATCTATTGGGGGATTGTAATTGGACCTTATTAATACAATAGAATAAGATGAATACCCAATTAGTATAAATGTTAATGAAAGAAGTATAGTGTTTAATGTAACGTTCTCCTTTTTTTGACTATATCTTAATATGAAAAAGAGGGTAATTAAAAAAACCAGAGAAAAGAATATAATACCACTACCAAATGGAAGGTTGAAATTATTCACAAATAGTATTTCTAAAGAATTTGCTAGGGTAGGTATACCAGGTATAATTCCTTCTACAATAAATCCAACACTTACTAAACCAAGAATAAGAGAAGTTATCACTCCTCCCATCGTAGTTTTTTTATACTTTTTAAAGTAAATGATTAGTGCAAGGGCGGGTATGGTTACTAGGTTAAGTAGATGAACTCCTATTGACAGACCCATCATGTAAGCGATAAGTATTATCCATTTATTTTCTTCTTGACTATTTTCTAAATTTTCCCATTTCAAGATTGCCCAAAAAACAAAAGCAGTAAAGAATGAAGACATTGCATACACCTCAGATTCAACTGCTGAAAACCAGAAAGAATCAGTAAATGTGAATGATAAGGAACCTATAAATCCAGAAAGAATAACTAGAAATTTATTATTTTGATTATCGATTGGGTTTATAATTTTTGAAGATAAATACGTAATTGTCCAAAATAAAAAAAGTATTGTAAATGCACTTGAAATAACACTAAGAAAGTTAATTGCTAAAGCAATATTTTCAGGAACTCCGAAGGCAAACATCGAGAAGAACCTACCCAACAATAAGTAGAATGGCGCACCTGGAGGATGGGGAACTTCTAGTTTACTAGATACTGCTATGAATTCTCCAGCATCCCAAAAACTTGCTGTATCTTCAACAGTGATTGCATAGACTACTAATGCAATCAAAAATGTAAACCATCCAGCTAAATTATTTAATTTTTTATATTCTAACATCATCAATCAATCATTGCGAAAATAATTAAAATAAATATAACCTTATTCTATCTGATTCAGTTATTTTGTTATATGAAATTGAATGTAGGTAAGAAGATTTTATTTATTATAATATTAACATTAAATATCCATCTGGTTAAAGGTTCACTATATGATACAACAAGTATTTTAAAAAATATAGATCTGCAAATTGAATCTACCTCCTCAATTAATAAGATGTATAACTACAAGTTTGAAGACTCAGATAAAGAATTCAGATGGTTGGCACAAGAGTTCGAGAATCATCCACTCCCTTCTTTTTTGACTGGCTTAAGTCTATGGTGGCAAATTGATGCTCAGTCTGGGAAAATTAACGGATCACCCAAGGAATTAGATGATAAGTTTTTATCAAGGATGGATAAAACAATTGATCAAGCATATGAAATTTACATGAATGGTAATATTATAGATGGTGCATTTTTTCTTGCTGCCTCCTATGCATTTAAGGCTAGACTTCTTGCAGATAGAAAGAAGTGGACTCAGTCTGCTTTTGCAGGAAGGAATGCTATTAAGTATCTGAAAGAAATTAAAAAAAATAAATTAATGATTCCTGAAATTGATTTTGGAAATGGATTATTTAACTATTACTCAGTATGGATATCCGAGAGGTATCCACTATTGAGACCATTGGTTAAGTTTTTTCCTGAAGGAGATAAAAAGAAAGGAATAGAGGAATTAAACAATGCGTCTGGTAATTCCTTTTACACTAGAACTGAAGCTCAGTTTTTTTTAATGAGAATATATCTTGGAGAAAGAAATCTATCAAATGCTCTTCAACTATCAAAATATCTTAGTGAAACATATCCTAATAACTCTATTTTTCATAAATATTATACCCAATTATTATACCAGAACGGGAAGGTGAAACAATCGTATTATAGTGCCAGTAATATTTTAGAAAAATTTCAATCAAACACATTTGGTTATAATCATGATGAGGCTAGGATATCTCATTTTTTTATTGGCGAATACTATTACTCTCAGTTAAACTTTGATAAGGCTATTTTTAATTACTTAAAAGCGACTGAATATGCTAGTTTATTAGGAAAAGAAAAAATGGGTTATTCATTTTATTCATATTATTATCTAGGTAAGATATTTTTTGATAGAAATGAATTCATTAAATCAAAAATATATTTTAGAAAAGTTATTCAATTAACAAAGAGAAAGGATGATTTAAATAAGAAAGCAAGATCAAATATTAGAAATATGAAATAATATTTGTTTTCATTACTAAAAATTAATATTAACAAAAACTTTATTTAAATATTTATCGTTTTACAAAATAAAATTCTTTATGAAAATTGACGTAATAGATAAAAAAATCTTAAAAACACTTCAGAAAAATGCCAAAATAACCAATGCTAAACTCTCTAAAATAATTGGTTTATCTCCTGCACCAACATTAGAGAGAGTTAGAAAACTTGAAAAAAAAGGTATAATAAGTGGCTATCATGCAAAATTAGATAAATCTAAAATTGGCCTTGGCGTTAGCACTTATGTTATGGTCTCTCTAAAGAGTCACAATAAAAAAAATCTAATTTCTTTCACTGAAAAAATTAAAGTTGTTGAAAACGTAGTTGAATGCCATCATATAACAGGGTCTGGAGATTTTATACTTAAAGTTGTTGCCAAAGATATTGAGTCATATCAAAAATTAATGTTAGAAAAGGTTAGTGAAATTGAGGCTACTGATAGTTTGCAGTCAATGGTTATTCTTTCTACTTTTAAAGATAATAAGGAAATGCCTCTCTTAGACTCATGAAAAATATTGTATTAGATTCTAATGATATTAAAAATAAGATTAATAGAATTTCATTCGAAATTATTGAAAAGAATTATGATCGAGAAGAAATAATACTTGTTGGAATATTACCTAATGGTAGATACATCTCTGAAGAGATATGTAAAGGTATTAACCTTAATTCAAATATTTCAACTTCTATTGTATACTTCAATATTAATAAATCAAGTAATGAGGTATCCTCAGAGGATTCTAAATTTAATTTTAATAATTTCAATGACAAGAGTGTAATTGTTATTGACGATGTTATGAATACTGGGTCAACAATGATATATGCTCTAAATAAGATTTTAAATTTTTCTCCTTACCAAATTCAGGTTGGTGTGCTGATTGAAAGAAATTATAAAAATTTCCCTATCATTCCTGATTTTAAAGGATTAGAGTTGAGTACTTCACCACAAGAACATGTTGAGGTTAAACTTGGAAATTCACCTAAAGTTTTAATATTATGATATACATTTCAAGAAAAGAACATTTTAATGCTGCTCACAAATTATTTAACCCATTATGGTCAGATGAAAGGAACAGGGAAGAATTTGGTGTTTGTTCAAATGAAAACTGGCACGGCCATAATTATGAGATAATTGTTACGGTCAAGGGTACAGTCAATAAAGAATCAGGAATGATTATAAATCTTAAAATGTTATCTGACATCATTAAAGAAGAGATTTTGGATAAAGTGGATCATAAAAACTTAAATATAGATGTTCCTTTTTTAAAAGGTATTATTACAACAACTGAGAATGTTACAATCAAATTTTGGGAGGTTTTAGAGAAGAGACTAAAAGAAAAAAATATCTGTAAATTACATAGGATTCGTGTTTATGAAACACCTAGAAATTTTATAGATTATTATGGTGAAAAATAAATCTGATTTATTTATTATTTGTGGGGAAAGATCAGGTGATTTACATGGATCAGAATTAGTTAAAGAGCTTCTAAAAATCAATCCAAGTCTTAACATACATTGTTGGGGTGGCGATTTGATGAAAACTTCTGGAGCAAAACTTTTAGAGGACTACAGATCTTACTCAATTATGGGTTTTATTGAAGTTTTAAAAAAAATATTTTTTTTATATAATAAAATTCAAAAATGTAAAATTGATATTTTAAGATTAAATCCGAGAAGAGTTTTATTAATTGATTTTCCAGGGTTTAATTTAAGAATAGCTAAGTTCTGTAAAAAAAATAAAATAAAGGTAGATTACTTGATCCCTCCTAAAACATGGGCATGGAATTCTAGAAGAAATTTAACTTTAAAAAAAAATATTAATAATATATACTCCATCCTTCCATTTGAGAAAAAATATTTTGAGAATAATGGGCTTGATGTTACCTACATTGGTAACCCTTTAATTAATAGAATTAAAAGAAAAGGGGTTAAAAAAAATAGAAAATATATTGGATTATTTCCTGGTAGCAGAGGCAGTGAGATAAAATATTCATTATCAATATTCATTGAATTAATTGAGGACTATAACCAAGAAGATTTTATTGTTTTTGGAGTTTCAAATTTAATAAGTTCATCTTACAATATTATTTCAAAGTATAAAAATGTAAAAATGGTATTTGATAATACTTATGAATCCTTAAATGAGTGTAAGTATGCTGTCGTAATGTCTGGGACAGCAAGTCTTGAAGTAGCATTAATGAAAGTTCCTCATGTAGTTGTTTTTAAAGCTTCCAGAATATCTTACTTTATTGCTAAACTCCTTGTTAAATTAAAGTATTATTCTCTTGTCAATATAATTATGGAAAAGGAGGTAGTAAGAGAGCTTATCCAAGATAAATTCATTCTTGAAAATATTAAGAGTGAGCTGAATCGTTTAAAAATAAAGCAATCTCAAAAAAAAATGATTGATGATTTTAACTACTTGAGCGGAAGAATAGGAGATCAAAACTCATCTGAAAAATTAGCAAAAATAATTTATGAGAAGCTATTATGACTTTCTGGTTAAAACCTCATCGATAATTCCATATTCTTTAGCTTCATCAGATCTCATCCACTTATCTCTATCTGAATCTTTTTCTATCTGGCTGTAAGTTTTACCAGTATGTTCTGATAAGATAGTATAGAGGTCTTTCCTGAGTTCTTGCATCTGTTTTAGCGTTATCTCCATGTCAGTTGATTGGCCTTGCATCCCTCCAGACGGTTGATGAATCATTACTCTTGAATGCTTTAAGGCAGATCTTTTCCCTTTTGTTCCACCTGATAATAATACTGCACCCATTGATGCGGCCATTCCTGTGCAAATTGTTGCTACATCCGGTGATACATATTGCATAGTATCGTATATTCCTAGACCTGCATATACCGAACCTCCAGGGCTATTAATGTAGAGTAAAATATCTTTTTTTGAATCTACCGACTCAAGAAAGAGTAGTTGGGCTGTAATAATATTTGATATATTTTCCTCTATACCCATACCAAGAAATATGATTCTATCCATGATAAGTCTTGAAAACACATCAATCTCTCTAAAGTTAGTTGGTCTTTCTTCTATGACAGCTCTCGTCATATTTTCTACATTTTCAGCATACTTATCAAAAGTTAAACCACTAATATTTTTATCTTTAACAATGTATTTTCTTAGTTCTTTCTTATTCATAATCTATATTTTACTAGCTAACGATTTAAATTTATTAAATGTTATAGACTTATTTGTAATTGTTGACTTTTCTTTAATCAAATTAAATACTTTATTTGATTTTATTTGATTTAATATTTTTAAATAATTTTCACCGTTGTTGTGCTTCAGATAATTTTCAACAAATTTATTAACATCTTTCCCTACGTTTTGCATTCCGGAAGAGATTAATTGTTGTTCAATCTGATTTTTTGCAACTTCTTGAATTTCATTATTTTCTACTGATAACTTATTTTCATTAACTATATCATCAACTATATATGACCATTTAATCTGGTTGCAATAATCGTCAAATTGTTCATTTATAATTTTATTAGAAGTTTCTTCGTCGTTATTTTTCTTAACCCATTCCTTGACATATTCTGAAGGCATGTGTATTTCATTTTTAGATATTAATTCATTTTCAATTATTTTATTCAAATAAAACTCAGACTCTCTCATGTAATTAAATTCAATTGATTTTTTAATTTCTGAATTAAATTCTTTTTTATTTTTAATTTTTCCAGGTCCAAAAATTTTATCGAAAAAAGAAGTGTTTAGAACTGCAGGAGATCTTTCTATTATGTTATCAATTTTCAATGATACTTTAGTAGGTATTTCATCAATTTTTATACCACTTCCAAGAATTTGAGATATAGTTTCTTCTTTATTTTTTGCCAGCTTTTTTAAATTAATTATTACTGTATCTTTCAATTTTTTTCCAATAATTTTTTTAGACTCAGATTTGTCTAAAATAGTCATATCTAATAAACCCTTGTGTTCTTTTTCACTGTATTTTATTTCAGAATATATATTAGATTTATCAGTAACAACTTTAATATTATTTACATCAGCATATTGCACTTTTAAATTTTCAATCGTTTCATTAATCACTTTATTTTCAACTTTAATATTATGAAGTAAATATTTATTTTTCTTAGAAAACGACCCAACTTTAAAATCACTAAGGTGTCCAACGTGGAATTTGAAAAAAATATTTTTCAGATTATTAATATCGATTTTATCTATATCACTTTCCTTAGCAATAGGTTCACCAATTATTTTAATTTTTTCATCTTTTATAAAAGAATTAATTTTTTCACTTATGATCTTATTTATCTCCTCAACTAATACAGATTTTCCATACATTTTTTTGATGAGTTGAATAGGAACCATTCCAGGTCTAAATCCTTTTAGGTTAACTCTTTTTTTTAGATCTTTTAATTTATTCTCAAAAATATTTATGTAATCCTTATTTTCAAGAATTAGATCTATTGAGGATTCAGTTTTAGAAATTTTTTTCTTAGTAATTTTCAATAGTATTTTTATTAATTTTCGTGCGGATGGAGGGACTCGAACCCCCATGCCTTTCAGCGCTAGATCCTAAGTCTAGTGCGTCTACCAATTTCGCCACATCCGCAATTGTTATAAAGTCAGCAAATCTAGAGATAAAATATTTTAATGAGAAAAATTAATTTAATTTATCTTTATATAAATGAAAGCAAATATTATATATACCTCTAATGAGACAGACAATAAATTAATTGTTAGTGCATACAGAAAATTACTAAGATATTCTAAGTCTATGGTAACAAGTTCTGATTCAAAAAAAATTAAAAAAGCTTTTAGAATTTCATTAGATGCTCATAAAAATATGAGAAGAAAGTCAGGGGAGCCCTACATTATTCATCCAATTAGTGTTGCCCAAATTTGTGTCAAAGAAATTGGCCTTGGAGCAACTTCTATTATTGCTGCACTACTTCATGACGTTGTAGAAGATACTGATTACACTCTGGAATTTATTGAAAAAGAATTTGGTCCAACTGTTGCTAATCTTTGTGATGGTTTAACAAAAATTTCTGGAGTATTTACTCCTGGTTCATCACTGCAATCAGAAAATTTCAAGAAAATGCTTTTGACTCTTGTTGATGACATGAGAGTTATACTTATTAAGATAGCTGATAGACTTCATAACATGAGGACCTTAGACAGTATGTCAAGAAGTGCACAATTAAAGAACTCTTCAGAAACAATATATATATATTCACCAATCGCCCATAGGCTAGGATTATTTTCTATAAAATCAGAGTTAGATGACTTATACCTGAAATATACTGAGAAAAAGGTTTATAAAAAGATTAAGAAAAAGTTGATAGATAGTAAGTCTGAAAGAGATAAGTTTATAAGAAGATTTATCAGACCAATTAAGAAAAAATTAGTTAATAATAATTTGGATTTTAAAATTAAAGGGCGAACCAAATCTATTTACTCCATCAGTAATAAAATCAAGAATCAAAATAAAGATTTTGAAGAAATATATGATATTTTTGCTATAAGGATTATTTTAAATTCAAAGTTAGAAGACGAGAAGAGCCATAGCTGGAAAGCATATTCTTGTGTCACAGATTGTTATCTCCCTAACCCAGACAGATTAAAAGACTGGATTTCAACACCTAAAACAAATGGATATGAATCATTACACACAACAGTAATGAGTAATTCAGGGAAATGGGTTGAGGTTCAGATTAGAAGTCAAAGAATGGATGATATAGCTGAAAAGGGATTCGCTGCTCATTGGAAGTACAAAGAAAAGTTAAACAAGAATTCTCAGTTTGATAATTGGATTAGTTCAGTTAAAGATTTAATCAGTCAAAAAAACTATTCACCTCAGGAGTTTTTAGATGATTTTAAAGGAAACTTATATAATGACGAAATATTTGTCTTTACTCCTAAGGGAGATTTAATAACGTTGCCTTCTAATTCAACTGTTCTAGATTTTGCATTTTCAATTCATTCAGAATTAGGATCTAAGTGTACAGGAGCAAAGATAGAAGACAGATTAGTTCCAATTAATCATAACTTATCATCTGGTGACCAGATTGAATTACTTACATCATCTAAACAAAAACCTTCTGAAGATTGGTTAAATAAAGTTGTTACCTCAAAAGCTAAGTCAGCAATAAAATCAAAAATAACTAGTCAAAGAAAAAATATTTCGAATCAAGGAAAAGACCTACTAAAGAGAAAGCTAAAACAATTAAAAATAGAGTTTGATGAAAACATATCTAAAATAGCTAGTTATTTTCAATATAAAAGCATAATTGAATTTTACTATGAGATTGCAAAAGGGTCTTTTAACCTAAAAAGAATAAAAGAGTATTTAGAATATGAGGTGGAGGTAAGAAATAAAAATAAAAATGCAGTTATTACCAAAGATATTAATAGGTCAAGGTCACCCAAGAAAACATCAAAATCGAAATTAATAGAGTTTGATGGGAAGAAAGATGATATTCAATATTCCTTGTCTAAGTGCTGTAAACCTATTCCTGGAGATGATATATATGGCTTTGTTACAGTCAATGAGGGAATTAAAGTTCACAGAACTAGTTGTAAGAATTCGCCTGAACTATTATCAAAATATGCATACAGAATTATTAAAGCTAATTGGTATTCAAAATCAGACTTCAATCTTGTTACATCATTAGTGATAGATGGAACTGATAGGGTGGGAGTTATAGATGATGTTACAAAAATAATTTCATCTCAGTTAAAGGTAAACATGAAATCAATTAATGTTGATCTAAAGGATGGTATCTTTCATGGAAAGATTGAATTATTTGTATCTGATACCTTGCAATTATCTAAATTGATGAAGAAATTACAAAATGTAAGAAATGTTACATTCGTTAAAAGAGTTGACTAACTATGGGTAATAATTTGATTTTAGATGAAGTAAATAAAATTTTAGATAAACATCTTGAGTTAAAAGGCCTTAGAAAGACACAGGAAAGGTACGCCATAGTTAAGGAAATTTATTCTTTTGATCATCATTTTGACGCTGATGAGCTCTATACCCAAATGATTAAGAAAAAGTATAGGGTAAGTAGGGCAACCATTTATAATACTTTAGATCTTTTAGTTAGTTTAGAGTTAGTATCTAGACACGTATTCAAAGAAAATACATCTAAGTATGAAAAATCATTTGGATTTAGACAACATGATCATATTATTTTAGAAAATGACGAAATAATTGAGTTTTGTGATCCGAGAATTCAATCAATTAAGAATACACTTGAGGAAATGTTTGATGTTAAAATAAAAAACCATTCTCTTTATTTCTTTGGAGAAAAAAACAAAAAATAGATGTCTGTAGATGTTTTATTAGGTTTACAGTGGGGAGATGAAGGTAAAGGCAAGATAGTTGACTTTCTTGCCCCTAAATATGATTTCATTGCTAGGTTTCAGGGGGGTCCAAATGCGGGTCATACCCTTAAATTTGATAATAAAAAACATGTCCTCCATCAAATACCCTCAGGGATATTTAGAAAAAATAAGTATAATATAATAGGAAATGGTGTTGTCTTAGATCCGGTTATATTTAAAAATGAAGTTGATGCAATTCATGAAAAATTTAATATTAACTTATATAATATAGTATCTATTTCTAATAAAGCTCAATTAATATCTCCAGTTCATAGACTTTTAGATAGAGTACTTGAAGAAAATAAAGGTAAAAAAAAGATAGGGTCTACATTAAAAGGTATAGGACCTACATATCAAGATAAAATTGGTAGGCATGGCCTCAGGGTTGGTGATGTTTTATCTAATTCATTTAAAGAGAAATATGAAAAACAAAAGTCTTATCATGATTATTTTTTAGAGGGACATTATGATAACTCTTTTAATAGTGAGGAAGAAAATTTTTTTGTTGCAGTAGATTTTTTAAAAAAATTCAATCTCACAGACACTGAGTATCTAATAAATAATAATCTAAGAAAAGACAAAAAAATATTGGCAGAAGGTGCTCAGGGTACTTTATTAGATATAGATTTTGGAAGTTATCCTTTTGTCACTTCTTCCAATACAACAACTGCTGGTGCTTGTATCGGTCTTGGAATATCTCCAAAGATGATAAATAATGTCTATGGAATTTTTAAAGCATATTGCACACGTGTAGGGGCGGGACCATTCCCAACCGAGTTATTTGATGACATTGGAGATAAAATTGCTCAAAATGGTAATGAATTTGGCTCGACAACTGGTAGACCAAGGAGATGTGGGTGGTTAGATATCCCTGCTTTAAAATATTCTATTATGTTAAATGGGGTTACTCATTTGTACATGATGAAGGCAGATGTGTTATCAGATTTTAATGAAGTAAAAGTTTGTATCGGATATGAATATGATGGTAAGGAGATAGATTATTTTCCTTCTATAATAGATTCTGATAATATTAAACCTATTTATAAATCCTTTTCAGGATGGACATCAGGAGTTAATAACTCAAGAAAATATTCTGATTTAGAAGATAACTTTAAAATATATATAAAGTTTATCGAAGATAACTTAGGTGTAAAAGTCAAGTTAATTTCCTTGGGCCCCGAC
>CERS01023059.1_pt1 | contig 18287 bp, 17 predicted proteins | sample 356251 | NCBI WGS metagenome assembly CERS01 (sample SAMEA2621020, study PRJEB7988) | marine metagenome | isolation source: saline water (ENVO:00002010), including
GAATAAAAGATAATTTTTTAATAAATGAATATTATAAAAGTCAGCTCATCAAAAGACAAAAAAGACTTCATTGAATTAGCGTGTTCTATTTATAAAAAAGATAAAAATTGGATCAGGCCTTTAGATAAGGATATAAATTCTGTTTTTGACCCTAAAACTAATAAAGCATTTAGAAAAGGCGATGTAGAGAGATGGATTTTAAAAAATAATAAAAAAACTATTGGTAGAATTGCCGCATTCTATTCAAAGAAAAATGAAAAAGATAAAATAAAAGTTGGAGGCTGCGGATTCTTTGAATGTATTAATGACGAAAAAGCATCTAATTTATTGTTTGATACAGCGAAAAATTGGCTTGAAACAAAAGGATTTCATTCTATGGATGGCCCGATAAATTTTGGCGAAAGAGATAAGTGGTGGGGGTGTTTAGTTGATGGATTTGATATAGATCCAAACTATCTACAAAATTATGGAAAGCCATATTATCAAAAACTATTTGAAAGCTATGGTTTCGAGCTACTTTTTAGACAGCTAACATTTTTAAAGAAAGTTAGAACACCATTATCAGAGAAATTAGCTATAAAAGCTGAAAGAGCACTTAGAGATCCTAATTATCATTTTAGAACACTCGAAAAAAGAAATATTGATAAGTATATTATGGATTTTGCTAAAATTTATAATGAAGCATGGTCTAAATACCCAGGAGTATCTAAACTAGAACTCTCCCAAGCTAAACTTCTCTTTGCTCAATTAAAACCAATATTAGATGAAAAAATTTTATGGTTTGCATATCATAATAACGACCCAATAGGGTTTTTCATTAGTATTCCTGAAATGAATCAAATATTTAAATATGTTAATGGAAAATTAGATTTAATTGGTAAAATCAAAACTTTTTACCATCTTAAAATTAAAAAATCATGTAAAAAAATGGTTGGATTAGTTTTTGGTATAGTTCCAAAACACCAAGGAAAAGGAGTTGATGGAGCTTTAATAATGGCTAGTAGAGAAACTATTCAAGAAAAACTAGGATATGAGGACATGGAATTAAATTGGATTCCTGATTTTAATAAAAGCATGATTAGAGTTGCAGAACAAGTTCAAGTTAAACTTGGCAAAATACATCATACCTATAGATACAATTTTGATAGAACAATTCCCGTTGAAAGAATTACAAATAAGTAATTAATTATTTAATGCTTCAGCTCCTCCAACAATTTCTAATATTTCTTTAGTAATTGCTGCTTGACGACTTCTATTGTAAGTTAATTTCAACTCTTTTAATAACTCTCCTGCATTATCGGTTGCTTGACTCATAGCCGTCATTCTTGAACCTTGTTCAGAAGCATTGGATTCTAAAACTGATTTTAAAAGTTGGGTCTTAAGAGTCTGTGGAATTAAATCATCAATAATTTTATTTTTTTGAGGCTCAAAAATATAATTATTATTTGAATCATTTTGTTTTGTTTCCTCTTGTATAACAGGGAGAAAATTTTCGGAAACAGTTTTTTGTACTGCTACATTTTTAAATTCATTATAAATTATTGATACCTTATCAAATCTTGATTCTATGAAAGAGCTTATTATAAAATCACATATCTCAGATGACTTCTCATATGAAAACTCATTAAGTTCTTCCCAATAATCTAGAATAAGATCAAAATTAGAGTTTTTAAAAAAGTCATATGCTTTCTTCCCAATTGGAAGGACAGTAATATTATTGAAATTATTATCATTACTAAATGACTTAAACTCTTTTATTAAACTACTATTAAAACCCCCACATAAGCCTTTATCCGAACTAACAATAACAACAAGAACTTTATTTACATTTCTTTCTTTAAAAAGTTCATTATTTATGGAATCAGAAAGATTCGATAGAATCTCATTAAGCTTTTTAGAATAAGGCCTTAATTGTAAAACTTTATCTTGAGCTTTTTTAAGTTTAGCAGCGGCAACCATTTTCATTGCTTTAGTTAACTGCTGTGTTGACTTAACTGAACCTATTCTGTTTTTAACTTCTTTTATGCTAGGCATTAATATTATTTATAGTTTTTAGCAATATTTTTAGCTGCATCTTCTAATATTTTAAGACTTTCATCTTTCAATACTCCATCAGCTAATTCGTTCAGTACTTTTTTACATTTAGAATTAACGTGTTGTAAAAACTCTTCCTCAAGTTTAGAAATTTTACTTAATTCTATTCCATCAAAAAATCCATTAGAGGAACAATAAATTACAGCAACCTGCTCCTCAACTCTTAAAGGTGAGTATTGAGGCTGTTTTAAAATTTCTTGATTAATTTGACCCCTATCAATGATTAATTGAGTTGCAGCATCAAGATCGGAACCAAATTTAGAAAATGCTTCCAACTCTCTAAAAGCAGCTTGATCTAGCTTAAGAGTACCTGCAATTTTTTTCATTGACTTAATTTGAGCAGAACCTCCAACTCTAGATACTGAAATACCAACATTAATTGCAGGTCTAATACCGGAGTTAAATAAATTAGATTCAAGAAATATTTGGCCATCAGTAATTGAAATAACATTTGTTGGAATATATGCAGAAACATCACCTTCTTGCGTTTCAATAATTGGTAATGCTGTAAGTGATCCTCCACCTTTTACCATACCTTTAAGTGAATCAGGTAGATCATTCATGTCTGCTGCTAATTTATCATCATTTATTATTTTAGCTGATCTCTCTAATAGTCTTGAATGTAAATAAAATACATCTCCAGGATATGCTTCTCTACCAGGTGGTCTTCTTAGTAATAAAGAAACCTCTCTATAAGAAACAGCTTGCTTAGATAAATCATCAAAAATTACAAGTGCAGGTCTACCTGTATCCCTAAAATACTCACCTATCGCTGCCCCAGCAAAAGGCGCAAAAAATTGCATAGGAGCTGGTGCAGAAGATGGAGCAGAAACAACAGTTGTATACGGCAGTGCTCCGTTTTTCTCTAATATATTTGTTACTTGAGCTACTGTTGAAGCTTTTTGTCCACAAGCAACATAAATACAATAAACCGGCTCCCCTTTATCATAAAATTCTTTTTGATTTAGTATAGTATCTATTGCTACAGCAGTTTTACCTGTTTGTCTATCTCCAATAATTAACTCTCTTTGGCCTCTTCCAATTGGAATCATAGAGTCAATTGCTTTTATCCCCGTTTGTAATGGTTCATTAACAGGTTGTCTATATACAACGCCTGGAGCTTTTCTTTCTAGAGGCATAGTAAATACTTTTCCTTTTATTGGACCTTGACCATCAATCGGATTTCCAAGGGTATCTAATACCCTACCACATACTCCATCACCAACATCAATTGAGGCAATTTCTCCTGATCTCTTAACAGTATCTCCTTCTTTTATATTACTGGAATCCCCCATCAATACTGCACCTACATTATCCTCTTCTAAGTTTAATACTAATCCCTTGACACCTCCATCGAATTCTAAAAGTTCTCCAGCTTTTGCATTTGATAAACCATAAATTCTTGCAACACCATCTCCCACTTGAAGTATAGTACCTACTTCTTCAAGTTCTGACTCTGATTTAAAATTTGATAATTGATCTCTTATAATGGAAGAAACCTCATCTGGTCTAATATTTGACATTATTTTATTTTTAGTTATTAATTAATTTTTTTCTTAAATTTTTCAATTTATTAGAGACAGTACAATCAATCATCCTGTCTCCAATTTTTAAATTGAAACCACCAATTATTTCTTTATCCTTTTTATTAATTAAAGAAATATTTTTTTTAGTGATTTTTTCTGCAAAATCTCTAACAACCTCAAGGGATTTTTCATCCAAATCAAATGTGGTTGTTATTTTAGATTCCTCAATATTTTTGTGAACATTATATAACTCATTAAATTTTGGAAGAATTGACTCAATAAGATTGTCTCTTTTCCTTAAAACAAGATTTGTTAATAAATTAAGTGTATGTTCATTAATCTTACCCGTAAATACTTTTTTAGTTATACTCAATTTGTGATTTATAGGTATTACTGGACTTAAATATAAATTTGAAATTTCTCTCGAATCAACAAAAGATTTAATTATTAAATCTACATCTGCCTTAACCTCATCAAGAATTTTCTTCTCAATTGAAAGCATCAATAACGATTTAGCATATCTTTCTGAAGCTCGAGTATTCTTCATTATTTCGTTTTATTTATTTCTTTAAGTAAATCCTCTACATACTTCTTTTGTGATGAGTCTTTACTAAGATCCTTTTTTATTATTTTTTCAGCTATATCTATCGATAATTCTGCAAGTGTATTTTTTACATCATTCATCGCTTTATCCTTTTCGGAATCAATTACTTTTTTTGCATCTGAAATAATTTTGTCTGCCATTTCTTTAGCATTACTTTTTGCATCATCTTTCATAGAATTAGATAACTTCTTTGCCTCTGCAAGAATTTTTTCTCTTTCTTTTCTAGCTTCAGATAACAGTTCTTCATTCTTTTTTTGAATGTTAACGAGTTCTTCTTCTGCTTTTTTTGCTGAATCCAAGGAATCCTCAATAAATTTTTCTCTTTCTTTCAAAGATTCCGTTATTGGTTTCCATGCATACTTAGATAATACTAAGAGTAGCAATAAGAAAATAACTACTTGCCAAAATAAAAGGCCAGTACCAGGTGTTAAAAGTTCCATATCTATTTATATAATCTTACTGGAACAATACTAATAATGCTACTAATGCACCAACTAATGCTATAACCTCAACTAATGCGGCAATAATAAGCATAGTAGTAAAAATTTTTGGCTGTGCATCTGGCTGTCTAGCAATTGCTGTCATAGCATTTGCTCCGATTAGTCCGATACCTATACCTGCACCAATTGTAGTTAATCCAACTCCAATGGCAGCTAAACCAATGTCTAATAATAGAAAACTAAGCATAATAATTAATTTTAAAATTTAACATAATAATTTTTTTAGTGTTCATCTTCAATTGCTAAACCAATATAAACAGAAGAGAACATCGTAAATACATAAGCCTGGATTCCAGCTACCATAAGCTCAACCAAATTCAGGCCAACAACAAATAAGGAGCTAAAGAAACCTACTCCGTAACTTTGAAATATGAATATTAGACCTATGAAACTAAGAAGAACAATATGGCCAGCAGTTATTGCGGCAAAAAGTCTTATCATTAATGAAATTGGCTTAGAGAAAACACCAATTAATTCAATTGGAAGTATAATCACCCTCATTATTAGAGGAATACCTGGAGTCCAGAATATATGTTTCCAATAATGTTTATTACCAGAAAAGTTTGTAATTAAAAAAGTGAAAATTGCCAGAGTCATTGTTACAGCTATATTCCCAGTTAAATTAGCAGCAGCAGGAAGTAACCCTAAAACATTTCCAAAGAATATGAAAAAAAATAAGGTAAGCATATAAGGAAGATACTTTTCATAATTATGTCCAATATTTGGTTTAACTATATCGTCTCTAACAAATAATATTACTGGCTCAAATACAGATTGAATTCCTTTTGGAACTGAATGTTTTTTTGAATAACCCCTTGCAACAGTAGTAAATATTAATATCATAATAATTGATGTCATAATCAAGAAAGCAACATTTTTAGTTATTGATAAATCAATATATGAAAGTTCTGGATCTACTGGCTTTAATTTACCGTGATCATATTTAAACCCTTTATATCCTTCTTTTAAGGGGGAGTGATCGTTATCAAATAAGTTAGATGATGAAAAGATTTTTAGACCTTCGTCTGTATAAACTATTATGGGTAAGGGTATTATCAAACCATGCATTATTTCATATTGGTAATCATCTAAAACATGATGCATTATCATCTCACCCATATTGAACTCACCATCTTTCTTTTCTGCAGAAAAAGCAGAATGATATGTAGATGTAAATAACAATAAAATAAGTATAAAAAATGTACGCTTTGACAACATCAGCTATTTAATATGATGCAAATTTAATAATAGAATTGTTATTTCAAATATTATGAATAATAAATACACAATTAAAAAATTTAATATAAAATTTAACAGGTTTTCAACACCATAATTTTCAAAAAAAAGAATAAAAATTAATGATAAAAACAATCTAATAAAGGTCGAAACCACCGTTTTAATAACGACTAAACTTTTATTCAATTTTTCAAGTAAAAATTTGAATAAAACATCTGTAATAATATTAAAAAAGATAATTGGAAAAATAAGTTCATGGATGAATGAAAAACCTAAACTTTTTAAGATGGCAACTAAAAAAATTAATATTAAATAAAAAATCCCATTCGATATAGTGATAGCTTTCATTTATTCTCATTTTTATAAACTATATATAATGAAATTATAAAACCAATTATTGGTAGAGTTAATGTTAAAAAAGAAACCTTATCAAATAAATAAATATCAACAAAGTAGCCAATAACACCGAACAGTAAAACAATAAAAAAAAACTGGAAACTTAAATTAAGATATTTTAAATAATTACTCTTTTTCATCATCAGAGTCAACTTCTTCAATGGTTTCTTCTTTTCCCATAGTACATGCTCCATTGAAATTAGCGCCAGATTCAATAATTAAATTAGAAGTGGATATATCACCGTGAATTGAGGCTGTAGACTTTAAAATTAATAACTCATCAACTGTAACTTTTCCAGTAACTTTCCCGGCTATTTCAGCATTTTCAGCAACAACATTCCCATCAACTACAGATGTTTCTCCACAAGCAACTTTAGAAGATGATGAAAGATCACCAATAACCTTACCTTCTAATCTTACATTTCCTGAAGAGCTTAAATTGCCTTTTAGAACACTTCCCTCTCCAATTATATTATTTGATCCATTAGAGTTGTCCACAATTGATATATTTAGTTAAAATTTTCACAAATTTAATTATAATGATATAAATTCCGAAGGATTTATTGATTTACCATTTAACCACAGCTCAAAATGTAAATGAGGTCCTGTAGATAACTCTCCTGTATCCCCTATAATTGATATCACATCACCTGTTTTAACAATTTGACCAGGTTCTACAAATACTTTAGAATTATGCTTATAAACTGAAATTAAATTATTTGGGTGTATTATACTTATTACATAACCACTATCTTTAGTCCATGATGATAATAAGACTGTTCCATCAAAAACAGCTTTAATAGGTTCCTCTTCTTTACAAATAATATCAATTCCAAAATGAGATTTTGAAGGGTCATAAAATGATGAAATAACTCCAGAGGATACTGGAGGCATTAATAGAATATTTTGATCTGAATCAGTTGACCTAATTATTTCAGAAAAAGATATATTACTCTCAAATTCTTGCCTAAAAAAGGAATCTATAGCAGAATAATCATTTGTAATATCCTGAAGTTCTAATTCAATATCTTCAGGCTTATTTTCTAATAACTCATTTTCACCACCTGATAAAATTATCATGATATTTTCTATGTATTGGTCTTTGATCTCAGACTCATATATAAGAGAGTCAATAGAATTTGATAATTTAATTAGCTCTTCATTTGCTTTTTGCTCAACAAACCTCGGATCAAACCATTGACTGAGAATTGTTGTAGATAAGAGGAAAGAAATAGAAAAAATAACCGCTAAAAAAAAGATTGCGTAAATGGTTAAACTAAAATTAGTAAACTCAAAGAAAGAAATATCTTTAAAGTCTCTTTTATTTCTAAAGATTATTTGAAGTCTATTTCTGAACCATTTGATAATTTTGTTTCTCAAAACTTTTAATTAGTATAAAATTCATTACAAAAATAAATATTTAATAGCTTCGTTGTAGCTATTACATTAATAAATATATGAGAAAACGTATTTTTATTGCCTTTTTACCATTATTACTATATTCATGTAATTCAATCATTAATACAGCATATGATGATACAACAGCAAGATATAATGCCTACTTTTTAGCTAACGAATCCATTGAAAAGATTGAAAATGACCTTCTTGAATCAACTCTAGAAAATTATGACAGTCTAATTGAGTTAACATATACAATTGATACGAATAAAATTTCTGGATTAAAAGAAAAAAAAGATGACATAATAAAAAAACTTTCAATTTTAATTCAAAGGCACCCTGGGTCAAAGTATGTATTTCCTAGTTATGCTCTAATAGGAAAAGCAAGATTACTTTCTCTAGATCTAAATCAGAGTATAACTACTTTAAAATATGTAAACTCAAAATCTGATAATGAACTGGCTAAGCAAATGGCTTTAATTTTTTTAATGAGAGCTTATACTGAAAAAGAAGATTATGCTTCTGCCCAAGAAGTACTTAATTTTTTACGAAAAAATACAATTGCAAAAAATTTAAAAATTGAATATCACCTAAACACTCATTATCTATTTAAAAAACAGAATAAGATTGACCTTATACTAAACGAATTATATGAACTAGAAAAAATTGTAAAAAAAAGAAATCTATTAAATAAAATTTATTTTGGAATAGGACAGATTCAAATATTAAATAAAGATTATGAATCAGCACAAATTTATTTCAAAAAATGCCTTACAAACAATCCCTCTTTTGCAATGGAGTTCACTGCAAAAATTTTTTATGCAAGAACTCTAGTAAATGTAGATGAAACTGAGACTAGTAAATACTTTTTAAAACTTATTAAAGACAAAAAAAATAATGAAAACCTCTTCAGAATATATTATGAGATTGCAAAATTAAGTGAGTCTAAGATGAAATTTGAAGATGCAATCAAAAACTATAATACTTCAATAAGAAACAATAAAAAAAATAAAAATTTGCTTTTCTATTCTTATAAGAATATAGCTGATATTTATTATAGTAACATCAATAATTTTAAATCAGCTAAATTATATTATGATAGTGCATTAAATAATATAAACAGAGAATTTAAAGGTTATAATAGTTTAAAAGAAAAAAGTGATGTTCTTACAGAACTTGTAGAAAACCTTGAAATCATAAACAATAACGATAGTCTAATAAATTTGACGTTAATTCCAGAAATAGAATTAAATGAAATATTAGAACAAACTTTAAAATTAAATTCTGAAAAAAAAAAGAAAGAAAAAGTTAGAAATAGCCAACAAAACTTTCTTCAAGATAATCCTAAAATTATCATTGCTAGTAACTCTGACGGACAGTGGTATTTTGATAATGAATCTATGAAAAGTATTGGCAAAAATGATTTTCAAAGAATATGGGGTAGTAGAGAGTTAAAGGATAATTGGAGAATAATGTCTAAAATAAGTTTTAGTAATGAGTACGAAGAGTCTATAGTTATTCAAAATAACATTGATGAAGGTAGTGAAGTTAATAAGGATGAGGAGAATAATATTTTAAATTTAAAATCATCATTACCCTTCGAACAAAGTGATAAGGATAAATTAATTAAAGAAATTGAAAAAGCATATTACAATATTGGCAAAATATATATTCAAAAACTCAATGAACAAGAGCAGGGCATAGAAACTTATATGGAGTTTATTGAACGATTTAAATCTTCAGAATATTTAGCAGAGATTTATTATCAGCTTTATCTGATAAGTGAAGATAGAGAAAAATATAAAAATCTAATTTTAAATAATTATTCAGAAACTGATTATTATAAACTCATTATTAATCCTAATTATCAAATTGATGAATTTCAGGAGTTAAATCTATTAAAAAGAATTTATAATGATTTATATGAAAATTTAAAGGCAGGAAATAATTTCTACGTAATCAATAAAGTTGATTCGTTAAAATTAAAATATGAAAAAAATCCATTCTATGAGAATATTTTATTATTGCAATTAATTGGTAGAGGTAAAGAAGCTGGTAATTTTTCATTACAGTTTGAACTTAAAAGGTTTCTAAAAAATGCTGTTGGAAAATCAGCTATTAGTTATGCTTCTACATTATTAAAGTCCGCAGAAGAAGTACACAAAAGTTTTATATTTAGCGGAATTCCAAATTTCAAAAATAACTTAGATACCAATTACTATTTTTTCATTTTTTCTAGTGAAGAATTTAGACAAATCTTTAATGACAGATTAAGAAATCTTTTAAATAAAGTTAATTTACCTGAAAGTATATATGAATTTGAATTAAGAGAAGGAGTTAATTTTGATATAGTATATCTTGAAAGTAAAGAAAACTTACAGATTCTTGAGTCTGAATTCAATTCATCTTTATCTATTGAAGAATCAAATGGAAATACTAATTTTGTTGTAGGTGAAAAAAATATGAACTTAATTTTTAGATCAAAAAATTATATTGAATTTAAAAAATTTTATAAAAAGTGAACAGATCAAAAAATATTTTAAATAAAGTCTGGATTATATTGATTTCCGGAATATTGTTTATTCTTTTTTTTATAGTATCAGTTAATTATAACTTCTTGAATCTTTTTGGAGGAATGCCTAGTTTGCAGGATTTAGAAAAACCTGAATCAGAGCTTTCTTCAGAACTATATTCAAGTGACAACAAATTATTAGGTAAATATTTCAGATATAATAGATCGCCTGTAAAATTTAATGAGTTATCAGATGAATTAGTAACAACATTATTAGTTACAGAAGACATAAGATTTTATGAGCACTCCGGAATAGATTTGAAAGGATTAGTGAGAGCTAGTTATGGAGTTCTTAAAAACGTAGCTACATTTGGATCAAGTGGCTTAGAGGGTGGCGGTAGTACAATCACACAACAACTTGCTAAAAACTTATTCAAAATAAGAAGAGAAAAAAAAGGAAAACTTAGTGGAGTTCCATTTTTAGGATTGATTATATCAAAAGTAAAAGAGTGGATTGTAGCTGTAAAACTTGAGGAGTTTTATACTAAAAAAGAAATTCTAGCTATGTACTTAAATACAGCTGAATATGGAAGTAATTCTTATGGAATAAAGGTGGCCGCTAAAACATATTTTAATAAACTCCCCTCAGAATTAAATTATAATGAATCATCAATTATTGTAGGCCTATTAAATAAACCTACAAAATACAACCCATATTTTAATCCAGATAATGCTGTTGAAAAAAGAGCAGAAATATTCTACAACTTATTTAAATATAATATTGTAGATCAAACAGCATATGACTCTTTAAAGATGATGGGTCTTGAGCTTAGCTATAAAGTTGAAAATCAAAATGTTGGTCAAGCTACATACTTTAGAACAGTAGTTAGAAACTATTTAATAAACTGGGCCAAAGAAAATGGATATGATTTGTTTTCCGATGGACTTAAAATCTATACAACAATAGATAGTAGACTTCAAGATCATGCAGAAAAAGCAGTCCACGATCAAATGAAAAGATTACAATCTATTTTTAGTAAACATTGGGAAGGAAGAAACCCATGGATTGATGAAAAAGGATTTGAAATTAAAGATTTTCTTGAGAATACAATCAAAAGAACAGCTTACTATAAAAGACTATTAAAAGCTAATGAAAACGATACAGTATTAGTTTTCGAAAAACTTAATGAAAAGAAAAAAATGAAAGTGTTTGGTTGGGAAGGTGAAATTGATACTGTTTTTAGCATAATGGACTCATTAAAATATTATAAAAACTTTTTACAAGCTGGATTTGTTTCCATTGAACCAAAAACCGGATATATAAGAGCCTGGGTTGGAGGAATTAATCATAAATATTTTAAATATGATCATGTAAAACAAGGCAGAAGACAACCCGGATCAACAATAAAACCAATTGTTTATGCAGCAGCAATTGATAATGGCTATTCACCTTGCTATCCAGTAGTAGATGCTCCTGTAGTTTTTGAATTACCTGGTCAAGATCCACCATATTGGAGGCCAGATAATCATAATAGTAAATGGACAGGAGAAACAATGACTCTTAGAAAAGCAATGGCTAAATCTGTTAATTCGATTACAGCGTTCATGACAAAAAAACTTTCTCCTCAAACTGTTGTAGACTATGCAAAAAAGTTAGGAATACAAAGTAAACTTGATCCTGTTCCAGCAGTATGTTTAGGCGCAGGGGGAGATGTTTCTTTATTTGATTTAGTAGGTGCTTACAGTACATTTATTAATAAAGGAATATGGACAGAACCTTTTTTTATATCAAGAATTGAAGACAAGTACGGAAATCTAATTCAGGAATTTGTTCCTACAAAACAAGAAGCTTTAAGTGAAGAGACTGCATATTTAATGCTTCATATGCTTAAAGGATCAAAAGAAGAGGAAGGTGGCACAGCAAGGGGTTTAAATCCTGAGTTAACTTTAAATAATGATGTTGGAGCTAAAACTGGAACAACCCAGAACGCATCTGATGGGTGGTTTATTGGAGTTACACATAATTTAGTTTCTGGTGCTTGGGTAGGTGGAGATGATAGAAGTATTCATTTTAGAGAATGGGCTTTTGGTCAAGGCGCTAGAACAGCGATGCCTATTTGGCAGCAATATATGTTAGATGTTTATGGTGATGCAGATCTTGGAATAAGTAAAGGAACATTTGATAAACCAACAAAAATAATTAATGTTGAAATGGACTGTTCAGCATATAATAATGATATTAGGTCAGACTCACTAGACTCAATACTAGATAAAATTGACGCATCCGATATATTCTAAGAATGGATAGTTTAAAAAAGATTGATATTCCTAACTCTCCGGGAGTCTATAAATTCATAAATAGAGATAATAAAATAATTTATGTGGGAAAATCTAAAAATTTAGTGAAAAGAGTAAAAAGTTATTTTCAAAAAGATCTAAATAAGAAAATAACAAATATGATAAAAGAAACTAAAACTATTGATTTTATTATATCAGAATCAGAGCATGATGCTTTATTATTAGAAAATAATTTAATTAAAGAGAATAAGCCTAAATACAACATTTTATTAAGGGATGATAAGACATTCCCCTATATAGCAATTTCTAAAGATAGGTTTCCTAAAATTTACTCTACAAGAAAAATTAATCATAAAAAAGAGGAAATTTTTGGTCCATATACCAATGTAAAATCAATGAGATCAATTCTTAAATTGATTAAAACCCTTTATAAGATAAGAAATTGTAATTATGTGTTGAGTGAAGAAAATATAAACAAAAACAAATTCAAGGTATGTTTAGAATATCATTTAGGAAACTGTAAAGGCCCATGTGAAAAACACCAAGAAGAAGAAAATTATCTTAACGATATAAACGAGATAAGAAATATATTGAAAGGAAGAACAATTGAACTTGCTAATTCATTAAAAAAAGAAATGAATACCTATTCAAAAGAACTAAATTTTGAAAAAGCACAAGAAATAAAAGATAAAATATCTCAGATTGAACAGTTTACATCAAAATCAATTGTTGTAAACTTTAAAGTAAATAATCTAGATGTTTTTGGCTTAATGGATGATGATAATTATTACTATGTCAATTTTATGAAAATAAATAATGGTATGATAATTGGATCAGAAACTATTAAAGTAAAGAAAAAAATAAGCTTCAACTATAGTGAAATAGTTCAAATACTTACTGACTTAAAAATTAAATATGGGAGTATTGAAAACGAAACAATTTCAAATATAAGTTTCAAGAAATACTTACCAGAGGATCTTAGTTCCTATGTTCCAAAGGTAGGAGACAAAAAAAAATTGATAGATATGAGCTTAAAAAATGTTCTTTTTTATAAGAAAAATCTTTATAATGAGAAAAAAGAAAGAAAGACAAAAAAAATATCAGTACTCGTTGACTTAAAAACTAAACTAAATTTAAAAAAAGTTCCATTTCATATAGAATGTTTTGATGTATCAAATATCCAAGGGAAAAATACTGTTGCTTCTATGGTATTATTTAATGATGGCTACCCTAATAAAAAAGAATATAGAAAGTTTAAAATCAATAATGTAGATAAACCTGATGACTTCGAATCAATGAGAGAAGTCGTAGAAAGAAGATATTCAAGGTTAATAAAAGAGGAAAAAAATCTTCCTGATTTAATTATTATTGATGGAGGAAAGGGTCAATTAAGCTCTGCGTGTGAGGTCTTAAAAAAGCTTAATATTTATAATAAAATAAACATTATTGGTATAGCTAAAAAATTAGAAGAAATATATTTTCCGAATGACTCTGTGCCAATTCTTCTTGGGAAAAAATCTGAACAATTAAAGCTTATTCAGTCTATTAGAAATGAGGCTCATAGATTTGCAATAAATTATCATAAACAATTAAGAAGTAATACTTTTTTAATATCAGAACTTGATTTAATAGATGGAATAGGAGAGAAAACAAGAATGAAATTAATCAATAAGTACAGTTCTTTAGAAAACATCAAAAAACAAACCAAAAATGAACTGATTAATACAATAGGAATAAAAAGAACTAACTCCCTTTTACAATATATAAAGTCTAGTATTCCCAAAGATTAGCTTCCCATTCCATAAGATCTTGCTCAACCTTAAAGCTAGCCATTATACCTTCTTTTCTTGATCTAGCATACAGCTCTGAAACTCTAATATCATCCGCGTTAGCAATCTTAACTATAATTCCTTTAAATAATCTTAAAAGAAAAGCGTCACCTAAATTTTTGTGCTGGGCAATGTTATTTTCATTATACCAGATTGCATCTCTGTTCATTGACTTAAATAAATTATACAAATCAATAAACCTAAAAGAAGCTATAGGTTTTTCAAAGCCTGCAGGATTATAAAAACTGTCTCCAGGCAAATACATCGTGATTGCTTGTATATCGAAATAAATTCTTGAGTGGATTCTGTCAAAATATAGATCTTCTTTTATCTCAAAAATTGAAAATTCTCTTTTAGGTATAAATATAGGGCCCGTTTCAACTTCCTCAACTTCTTCTCCAAAAGGGTCATCTTCTTCAAAACCCGCAAATGGATCATCAAGATCAAAACCAAATCCTTCTTCCTCTTCTGCCTCCTCCTCAACTTGTTGTATATTTTCTATAAATTCTTCTCTTGCCATAACATTAGAATCATTTACTGAGTCACTGTTATAAGGTATTAAAACACCTCTCTCTACAGCTTCAATAATAATTTTTGACATCTCTCTGTTTCTAGCAAAGAAAGGTTTGTTTTGTTTCTCTTTTAGGTCAACTCTACGCCATAAAGTCTTCTTCCACATCAAATAGGATTCATGTACCTGCCTTAGAGAAAGAGGATTATATCCATTAGACTCTGCGCTAACCTGAGAATATGAGTTGTCTACAGTTAATACAGACAATAAAACATAAAGTACAAGAATCTTATTTAGCTTTTTCATAAATTATTTTAATGGTATTGTTATGTATCTAGGTGCAAAGTTTTTAAACTCTTCAACTTCACCTCTGAAGTTAGCTCTTGCTACCCTTTTTATTTCAATTACAATATTATCCCCTTTTCTTTTTCCAGCGAGCTTGTTTAAGTTAACATCTTTACTATTAACTCTTTGTCTTGAAACTCCTCTACCAGCTCTAACAAGATTAATTTCTGCTTCTCTAACTTGAAATCTTGCATCTTTTGGCAAGAATTCAGCAAAACTTGCATCTGCTATGGCGTCCAAGCTAAAACTTGGAGTACTTACAGGGATGCCTGTTTTAGCATCAATCTCTTTACCTCTAATTCTAGCTTTAATCTCAGGTGCAGGAATTTGTCTAACACCAAAAGACTGAGAACCTATAAAGTTACCAGCGTTACTTACATTTAAATCAACCTTTTTTGATTTTGGTATTATTGTTACCTCACCAGCTTTAGATCCTCTTAGAACATCTCCACCTCTTGCAGAGAATGTTGGATTATATTCTGAACCTAATGCAGGTACATTAATTTGTATCTCATTTCCACAGTTAAGGTATAATGCCTGAACTGAAGCTGATTGAATTTGAATAACAGGTCTAGCAACAAAATATTCAACTGTATCCACAAAAGTAGTATCTCTTCCACCAGGAAGTGTAACACTAATTGTTCCAACATAACTTTGTTTAGATAGACCTTCTCTATCGTACTGACCTCCTTTTGCAGTAAACTCATAATACCCTCTTCCGTTAGTAACATCTAAAGTGTCTCCATCAGCAGTCATAGTAGGAACAATAGCTGAGGATGCAGCCGATAAGAATAACTGGGTTCTGTATTTAGCTCCAGCAGCAACAACTTTTTGCTCTGGTAAAGTTGTTAAAGAAACAACATCAAATTTTAAATCTGCAGCACCAACAGAAGCTGCAAGTTTATCTAAAGCCTTAATTTCTAAATTTATTATCTCAGATTGAAGTTGACTTATGGTTGCAAGACCTGCTCCTGCAGAAGTACCATAACCAAAATTCAATGATCTAAATGAAGGATCAAGTGGCGGAGCGTCATCATATAATGGAATTTGATCTGCATTACGTGCAAGGTCTACAACTCCTGAATTTTCATCACCTAAGAAAATTGAGTCTTGAATAAAATTTGAAAAATCATTTAGTATAGCTTGTATTTCATCTCCATTTATTATTCCATCGTCATCAAAGTCAACGTTCATGTATCTATATACATAGTCCGTATTCTTATAACCTTTAATACCTCCCTTTCCATCACTACCACCAGTTTCTTCAACTATAGTATTTTTAATTTCTCCAAGGTAGTTCACAAGCATATTAGACTTATTTCTTACTTCTTCTGATAAATTTAAAACATCAATATCTTCTTGTCTGTTACCAGAATCATCTACTGCCGCTCTAATACTTTCTATTTTTCTTGAATTATCAATTACTTTTTCAGCATTAGTCGCTTCAAAGCTCTGATTTATTAAAAGAAATTTCTTTAAAACCTTTGTATCAACGTTAAGTGCTAACATAGCAATTAACACTAAATACATTAGGTTAATCATTTTCTGTCTAGGATTACTTCCTCCTGCCATAATTTATATTTTTAAAAATATTTATATAATTAAATTTTACTTATGCATAGCATCGTACATGCCAACATAAATTTTATTTAGTTTACTTAAATTTTCAGTTAAATCCTGTAATTCCTTCTGTAACCTAACAGCATCATTTTGTGCATTTGTCATACTCTTTGCTGTTTCAGTAATTTGCCCAGAAGCATCAACTATTGCGCCTAGGGAATTTGAAGCATTCTTTAAATTTTCTTTGTACTCTTGAGTTAAGCCAACAGCCTCTTTAACACTTGAAGACGAAGCAGCAAGATCTTGAGCAGTTGAAGATATAGCACTATAAGATTCATTAACGGTTTTTAGAGATTCAGTCGCACTTTTCATACTGTCTGAATATTCTTTAGCAGCAACAGATGAACCTGCTAACTCGTTAATATTACTTGCTTGAGTAGCCATTTTTTTCATTCCATCTCCAACACTTTTTAACGTTGAGGAATCTAATTGGGCTTCTCTCATCATATCTTTAAATTGAGATGCATTAGAGCCTTTACCTTCTGGCGTTAATTGAGGATAAACTTTACTCCAATCCCACTCATGAGCAGTTGGCGGATCAAAGGCACTTATAGCAAAAATTATTGCTTCTGCTCCAAGTCCTGCAATTAACATAGCGTTAGCAAATGGCCAGCCCTGTAATTTAAATAAAGCACCTAGAATCACAATGGCAGCACCAAGGCCATACATCATGTTCATGTTATCTTCATTCTGAATCCATCTTAGTATTGGGTTATTCGATCTTTTTTTAGTTATCATTTTTAAAAAAATTTAATTGTTTCTACTTATATAATTTATTTTGTTTAAAAGCCTTCTAAATTTCTACCTAAATGAGGCATAGCAGTTCTAAATCCTATAAAAGCTCTTGTAGAGTCTTTATATTCAAAAGTCCTAGTTGCCACTTCTATAAAGAAAGCAATATCTTTCCATGACCCTCCTCTAATAACTTTTTTGTCATTAGTGTCATCTCTGTATATAGGATTTAAATCCCAGACTAAAGGATTATATGAATCTATGTAAGCATCTTCACACCACTCTGCAACATTACCGGACATATCATATAAACCAAAATCATTTGGGAAAAAAACACCTACAGGTGATGTGTATGCATATCCATCATCAACATAATTACCTCTTCCTGGTTTAAAATTTGCTAATACACAACCTCTAGAATTTCTTGTATATGGATTACCCCACGGATACTTAACATTATCTCTGCCACCTCTCGCTGCATATTCCCATTCTGCCTCAGTCGGTAATCTAAAAGATGGGAAAGGGAGTAAACCCTCTTCTTTTCTGAAATCATTTAAAAACTTTGTTCTCCACCTAGTAAATTCTCTAGCAGATTCCCAAGATACTCCTACAACTGGATAATCATCAAAAGCAGGGTGTGACCAATAATAAGCAAGAAGTGGATCCCCATAATGGTTAGTAAAGTC
>CERS01058384.1_pt1 | contig 18264 bp, 19 predicted proteins | sample 356251 | NCBI WGS metagenome assembly CERS01 (sample SAMEA2621020, study PRJEB7988) | marine metagenome | isolation source: saline water (ENVO:00002010), including
ATATATAAGAACGTTTCAGTTAGATTCTTTTCGTGTGAAAAATAAATAAGCATCCCCTTATGGGGTATTATTTCTCTGACTATTTCTCCTGGAATAGATAAAGTACGATTTACTCTAGTTTTCATATCATAGAATATTGCATTTGGTTTATCACTTAAAGATGAACTTATTAAATATCCCTCATATTCATTTATGAAATCCATACGTAAATTAGTATTGTATATCTCTACAACACTATTGTTTTTTATATTTAGTGTTACCTCTTTCATAATCAGTTTTACATCTTCGGATTTAACACTGAGATATTCAAAGAACTCATAAATAAACGGTAAATATAATTTGTATACATCATCTGATATCCGTTCTATATGAGCTATATGAAACAAATCCACATACTCATCCAGTGATATTACTGAACATTTATTACACTCTATATCATATATTATAAACCCGGCTTTATTCAATTTCGGGTCTAATGGTAAATCAACAATTTTTTCCATATATTTTTCGAAATCGCCAAGACCTGTACTTGTTAATGGAAAAATATAATACTTCTCGTCATCTGTTTTTACGGCATCATGAACCATTGCAGGATATTTATTAGTAGACCAAGGTATACGGTATGTATTGTTAATCCTTAAAGGATATTTGTTTGGCATATCATATGAAAAAATTGTTCTATTATCTATCATGTGAGCACCCATTCTTGGTATTGACCATGATTTATGTGCAAAACGTATACGATTATCTTCGTCATAATATAATTTGGCCGGCCTACACGTTTCTTCTGTTGCATAATAAAAATCATTGTACTTAAGAACAATTGTATTACAAGTTCCGGATTCTATACTTTTTTTACCACCCAAATAAGCACTAAAAATTTTTGAAAACATCTTAACATAATCTCTTTCCTTAAAATATCTTAAAGGAAAACGAAAAGAACTCTTCTGTATTGGTAATCCAGATATAGTTATATTATTATTCTTAAAAACAACACTTGTTATTATACCATCTCCATCAAAAGTTGTTGATTTGCCAGGAGTTTCTCCTGGACCATTCATTAGTATTCTCTTGCCGTTTAAACTTGCTGGAAAAAATATTGAATTACTGGTATTAAATAAAAAAATGATATTGGTTATAATCCATCTCATTATAAGATAGGATTATAGTTTATAGTTATATAAATTCACATCTATATTAATACAAATAATGAAGTTTTACACACCATTATATTGTATGTTTTCCCTAACAAACTCTCTTGTTCCAAAAGGATCAACCACTTATAAGGGGCTTGTTCCAAAAAGTACCGTAGATTATATATTTACAAAACACACCTATGATCAAATACTTGGTATGTTTGATATCTTACAAGACTATTCAAATAATATGATTAATCAAACAGATGGCATCAATAAGCGCATGTATCAAGGAATGGCTACTAACTTAAGAAATGGTAAATATTACGCATCTAAAATGAAGGATGATTCCACAATATATTTAGGATGGACACCATTAAACAAAGACAGTATTATGATAAGATATAGCAATAAACCTGTAAGAAATGATAATTCAGATATTAGTTTCCGAAAAGTCCCACTCTATTTCATATTCTTAGAGCCAAAAAATAAAGCACTTTCTGTAACTCGAATCATACAAAATCCATCTATAGAAATGAAAATTAATATTAAACTTATAAGAAAACATCTTGAAGAATTAGCGGAAGCTTCTAATACAAAACTCAACCTAGCACCACTTCTTCTATATGATAGTGGACGCTGGTATTTTGAATTTTCACTTGGTTATAATTTAACGCAATTGGAACTATTATAATAAGATTACATCACACTACCATGTTGTGGTTTTTTCCCAAATATATTTGATAGAACCCTGTATATCAAAAAATGAAATGTCTTCAATACTTTTTCACTAAAAGATGAGCAAAGTACTGTTATTAAATAGATATAATCCATAATCAGTTTTGGAGGCAAATCATACATATACACCGTAGGTTTCTCTAACTTCTGACCACTTATAATTGTCTTAGTTACATTCTTTATCCTGTAAACGTTACCAATTCTTCCTCTACCACTTCTTCTATCTTTATAATGAGCACCCCATGTTCCTCCAGACAATGCTGCTCCATAACCACCAACACTCCATATATTTATAGCAATTGTCCCATAATTCAACCTTCTTGCACATTCATTCGCATACTTACATGGTAGGGATTTAGGAGTTAAAACAGTACACGACAGAGAACCACATAGTTTTTTAGAATTTGAAAAATTACATACTTCTTTTATATAATCCTCAATATTTCTATTATATTCAATGAATCCACATACCAAGACAGGACAAAATGCCTCATTTATTAAAGAATAATCGTCATATTTGTATCCATGATTTACTATCCCTAAATCAACTAACATAACCATATTATCTTGATTGCTCCCTTGATTCATAAGTCCGGGAAAAGTTGCACTATACTTTTCAGAATATTTCCCATAATGATTCTCAAACATGTTCTTTCTTCTTATTGCTCCCGGATAATAACATGCTGCTGGCTTTTTTTGACGAATTTTATCATGTAAAGCCAAATAAAACTCTGCCTTTTGTTCCCAATTATCCGGTATAAGAATTGCCTGAGGACTCATACAAAAAGCACCCCCATTTGTAATTTTCGCTATTACAATTTGAGTTGTCGCATTGTCTATCTCTTTTTCTGTCCACTTACCCGGTAAAATTATCCATGGTGTTGCACATCCTAACTCTCCAGTTATTTTAGTATCTTCATCTATAAGAGTATTTGAAATATATTGGTATGTTTCTTCACTACCTGTAAAGTGTATATGATTCACTTTGGAATTTCTGAGAAGCTCTGCCTTATTATATGTATCATAAATCATATGTACTATGTTCTCTGATATCAATGGTTCTAATATACAAGCATATGGTTCATATAGAAATGGACGTAGTGGATGATGTTTTAGCAGTACACACTCACGATGGATAAAAACACGCTCAAAAACATCTATAATCGAAAGAAAATTTGCATTACCTGCCCCCAAAACAACTGAAACTGTGCCTTCTTTACAGCGCTCTTTATATACTTGTGATTCTTCATCCGGAATTGATGCGTCACAAAATAAGTTAAAAGTCATATTATCATCTATAAATGGACCAAACAAACTACAAGTATCATCAATTTTTTTTGTTGTTTGATTTGTTAATTTGCCATTTATAAAAGTATTTAACCATTTTTTTATACTAATACCCACCAGAAATCGATTATATGAGGCAATATCTTCAATTCTTTCGGGATCAGATTTCTCTAATTTACAAGATTTTTTTACCCAATCCCCTCTATAAGACCATTCATCCTTTAAGAAAGCATCTAATACTTTTTTTGCCAACTCTTTTCTCTCATTAAGACTTGAGAAATAAAAGGTTTCATGCCTTTCTGCAAGTTTTTCCATTTATTATATTCATCTAAATTCCCCTTATATAAGGAGTTTACCAATAAATAATAGCATGCAAACAGTTTGTTGTATAGGAGATTCACTGACTCAAGGTAATTATTCCTATGATTGGGTAAGTAGTCTTTCCAAAAAAATCCCATTTATTGAATTTATAAATATGGGTAAAAATGGAGAAACTGCTAAAGTTTTGAGAATGCGACTTCAAAAAGATGTTATAGATCTTAATCCCGATTATGTAATTGTATTAATCGGTGGTAATGATCTGATTGGAGCAACTCATCCAACCGCTGGGAAAATGTATGTAGATATGTTTCCAGATATTCTTAATAGACCTCCTTGTTTAGAAGATTATAAGGATGAAATGATTAAAATAGTCCACGAATTAGATTCAAAACTTCCAAAAGATACAAAAGTACTAATATTAAGTCCACCACCTATAGGAGAGGGCGGACCTAAAAGTGATGAATGGAAACTTGGTTTAGAATTTTCATATTTATGTAGAAATAGTGTAAGAGAGGTATCTCCAAGAATTGAATTTATGGATTTGTATAATGACGTTCAATTGGATATGATTGGTCATATAAATGGGAAGTATACGCCACTTACATTATCCTTAAATAAGATGATGTTTAGTTATATGCTGTCATATGTATTAGATTGGAAACGCATAAGTTGGATAAATAACTACAAATATACAACCGATGGTATACACTTCTCTAAACATTTCGGGAATGTAATTGAAGGTATGATAAGGCATTGGTTTGAAACATATTTAGAATCAGAAGAAGTTATTACTATAGAGAATCTATCCAACAAACCATGTGACTTAAAAAATACGGTCCTAAATCTATTACCATCAGTGCTTAAGAGATAACTGTTAAGGTAGTTAAACCAGTTTTTTTATTATTACATAAGAATATGAATTGTATACAAAATATGCAAAATAAACTTCGCACGTTCGTGCTCGGACTTCTTCCGGTATCTGTTAAAGATACCCTTTTAGCTAAATTGAAAAAAATGTCAATATCAGACAATAAGATCAATCACGCAATCACCGCTACAATATCTGTCTCAGGATTGTTTTTGTATAAAATGTTGTATACATATCCACGAGTACTTTCGATAATGTTTTCGGTATATCCAATTCATATAACGATTGCTTATACAAAGGCGAACAGACCTTTGCCAATAGAACAACGTAAAATACTTATGACTTGGTTTTATTTGGTTCTATGGGACAATATGACCTTCATAATCAGCAACTATCCTCTTGTTAGAATTGCAGGATATGTAACAATTGTCATGAAAAAATATGAAGATACTCAATGGACTGTTGGCGATTATGTTATTGAAAAGCATGGTCACGTTATCAATAAAATAAAGAAATATACTCCGGAAACTGAAGGATATTCATTCTTTAATCAAGAAGAACCAGTTAAAACCGATGATATGGATAGCTCTCGACACATTTTGGCACAAACTCCAATTAAAACGGATTAATAATAATTAAGACAAGAACAAATCATTTGTATTATGAAGATTGATAAAGATACTGTAGTATTAATTACTGGTGGCGCACAAGGGTTAGGATTCGCTACTGCACAATATTTGGTCGACTTTCATGAAGCCAAAATTTTTATTATAGATTTAGATGAAAATAAACTATATGACGCGACGCGTCGTCTGGGAGGTTTAGCCGTGGCCCTCCCATACGCCCCTCCCTATACAGTCGCAGATAAGCCGCGGGCGCGCGTGTCCTACAAGGTATGTGATGTTAGTATTCCAGAACAAGTTGAAGCTGCAATTAAGCACTGTGTTAAAGTATATGGTAAAATTGATGCTGTAATATCTTGTGCAGGGATAGCTGCATATTCATGTACTTATAATGAAACATTAAATCTGGAGCTTGACCTTGATATTTGTAAAAATACAATGAATGTAAATTACTTTGGTTCGTTGCATTTGGCAAAATATGCTTCAAAAGCAATGGCAAAAAACACTCCTAATGAAAGAGGCGAAAGGGGTGTTATTTGCTTTACAAGTTCTGTTTGTGCTACAGAAGGATTACAAATGTCTTTACCTTATTCTACAAGCAAAGCTGCAATTAATGGCATGGTATTACCAATGACACGGGACCTATCACATTTAGGTATCAGAGTTAATTCAATAAATGCCGGTACATTTCCCACAAATATGCAAATTAATGGAATCAAGGCAGGTTATGGTGTAAATGATGAAGAAGGGATTAAAAAATTTCAAAAGGAATTTATTGATAGATATTATCCTCCTGAAACTTATGATAATTTAGGTCAAGGAAAGGTTGAAGACTTTGGACATTTTGTTGCAAGTATTATTGAAAATCCATTTATGAATGGTTCTGTCTTAAGATTTGATGGCGGAATGAGAATGTAAACTTTGTTCCAAAATTACTCTATTTTATCTTTGTTCATAAGATACGATACTGTATAATACAGTATTACTGATATAGGAATAGTAGTATCATATATTACATGTCCACCATATTTTTTTACAAAACTATCGCAATATACCGCTTCAATGTAACCAATTATAGTGATTGGTAGATGTATTATGATCGCCTTTATATCATAATATATATCCTTATCTGTTTCGTTTAATTCAGACAAAGAACCAATGGACATAAGTACTGTTTGTACATAAGTAAAACTGTAGTGACGAGGTACGAAAAATGTTGCCATTAATGTATGAATAACTGAATTAATTCTCCAACGTAATAAATTACCATTCAAATAAGCAGCCTTTATTAAGGCATACCAAAAATTATACATTATGAAGATCGTAATTACTTTAGAACGAGTATTCGATTCAGAATACCAAATTGATTCATGGGATATTGACTTTTTAAATGATAGATTCAAATGACCCAACCCATGGGCAAATACAGCAAACGCATTTGCCTTAACTGGTTTCAATAACTTATTATTCAAATCAATATCCGAACTAAGTCTCGTGTATTTATACATTAAAAATAATATGAGTGAAAACACTGTATCTGAATAAAATGCTAATGCATGACTTTGATACAGAAAATGGCTATCTTTATTTGATATACAAAAACCGTCGTCAATAAAAGATTTCGAAAACATATCTGTAAATAGCAATGAATACAAAAACCCAAACTGTGATATCAAAACAACTCCATGCGTATAATCACCAATTCTAATCATATTCATAAATTATGAACAAAATACTTATATGAGAAAAATGATAAAGACTTACTACTTATAGATAATAAGATGAGTTGGTCAGACTTTTTAGAACAAGAACAAGAAGAGCTCAAAAAAATTGATGAGTTTCTCGATTCCGAATATATAAAATACGGGGATGACTTACTTGTATTACCACCCCCCGATATGAGATTCTCGGCATTTGACATTTGTCCACTTGAAAAAGTTAAAGTATGTATATGGGGGCAAGACCCATATCATAATAGGGGTGAAGCTATGGGATTATGTTTTAGTGTACCAAGTACAGTAAAAACACCTCCATCATTAAAAAACATCTACAAAGAACTCAAAAACGATCTTGATATTCAGAAGGATAGTGGTGATTTAACATCATGGGCTGAACAAGGAGTTTTGTTATTAAATAGTGCTTTAACAGTTCGTGAACATTCTCCCAATAGTCATCAAAAACATTGGAAACATTTTACAGACAATGCAATTCAATATCTATCGGATAATACCAGTGGGGTTGTGTTCATATTATGGGGAAATAATGCAAAACAAAAAGAAAAACTAATTGATATATCAAAACATCATATATTGAAGGCAACACACCCAAGTCCCTTATCTGCAAATAGAGGGGGGTTTTTTGGATGTAAACATTTCAGTAAAACTAATGATATTTTATCACATCAAAATATGACACCTATTAATTGGTGAATATTTAGAGACTTTTAAGAAATTTCTCGAAGGCTTCATAAGTTCTTCCTCCGGCATAATCTGAAACACCTTCGGGGGAAATAACTTTGATTGTAGGGAAACCTTCCACTCCGAATTCTTTGCCAAGACCCTTATATTTCTCGCAATCTACTGAAAGAATGCGAACTTTTTTACCGTTTATATCCATATTATCATATTCTCCGACTAATTTATCCCATGTTGGGGCAAGTCTCTTACAATATCCACACCAATTGGTGTAAAATTTTACGATAGCAACTCCATCTTCGGGACATTTGCTTTTAAGATCGGCAGAAGACGTAACTTCAGTTGCCGAATTGGTATAGGATTCACGAACCTTTAATAAACCACACACAAGTATTGAAACAAGTAAAGCAAGACCTACATAAGTCATCAATTTCATCGCATCTATATTACACGCCATTTAATAGTTAAAAATGTTTTATTTATCAATAATATGTTATTATTAAGATCAAAATTGAAGTCCTTTTTCACAGAATATAAAACGATAGCATCATTTATTGGAACATCTTATATTGTAAATCTGCTTAGAATTAGGAATAAGTCCATAACTAAAAAGACTACTATCAAAAAGGATGAAATAATCTCCCATCAGAATAAATGGGGATCTGGGCTTATAAATATTGGAAAATTGTATTCAAATGGCGATGATTATGTAAAATATACTCAACAATTTATAGAAGACATGTATAACGATTTTCCGGATGTTTTATTTAAACCAACAAAAGCGTCAGAAGTCCAATTTCGTAATAGTTATAATGATACATTATCGTATTTTATAACTGGTTCTATTACAGAAGATACTGGGTTTGCTCTGGAACCATGGTCAAGAGTTACACATAAAAACCATTTGTTTTTTATTAGAGAGGAAACTGCAACTGTCATGGGGGAATATACATTTGAAAGTGATAAGACACAGAAGACAATTACCGCAGAATATACATTTGGATATTTGAAATGTCCGAAATGTAATAAACTCAAAATTTATCTACAACATTCGTCTATTCCTTACAAAATCAAAAATGACATGTTTAATATTATTTCTTGTATGTAATGAGAACATCCCTTCAATTACTAATATGCGCATTGATTCTATCAACTATTGTATTCTTTTTTTGTCATATTAAATTTCTAAACAAACCTGATTTATTTGATATTCTAAGTAACAGAGACTATCTGAATAAACTTTCAAAAATGGATCTGTATGTAAGAGGTGTTAAAAATATTGAGGAATATATTCAAAACAATATACGTACATCTGTCTCATTTACATCTTTTTATGAGAAAATAAAACTGATATGTTTAATCCTTATCGTAGATATTCAGGTACTTTTGAGTAATAGCACTACAGAATTCTTTGATAAGATTAAATATGTAAAAATACCTTGGAAAATTGGGGTAGTAGACGGTGATTTATACGAAGACGGGCTTCCACATACTCGCAATGGAAATATTATATTATCACGTGATACCATCAGATATAGTTCTAATCAGCATCTATTACAACTACTTTTACACGAAAAGGTTCATGTGTATCAGTATTTTAATAAAGGTGATGTTCAAAAATATATTAAGAGCAAAAATCTAAAAAGAGTGAAGAAAAATAAACGTGTTAGAGCAAATCCAGATATAGATGATTATACATATGAAGATTCTTCTGGAAACAAATATCAAGCAATATATAGAGATAATGCAACATCTATATCAGATGTAGATTATGAAATGGGAAATTCTCAGTTTTATGAACATCCATATGAATCAATGGCAATACAACTGGAAAAAATATTAAAATAAGCTTTTGTCTGATAAAATTTCATTTCTTAGTATTAAAAATCCAAATTTCGCAATGTTCTGAATTCATATTATGATACGAAACGGTATTTATTTTCACGGGGGAGCGGGTTCGTTTCCTTATTATTTAGGAATAGCAAGATATTTACAAGAAAATTATGATTTAAGTGATGTTTCATTTGCGGGTTGTTCGGCAGGTTGTTTTCCGGCAATAGCATTAGCTGCGAAAATATGTGATGGAACATTTTATAAAAGGGTTCTTTTACCAAGTGTAAAAGATATACAGAAGACAAATAAGAGGAATGGATTGATGTTTAAAGATGCTATGTTGGGTTCTGACTGGATCAATCATTTGAAAAAATATGTTAAGATAGCAGTCATAGAGTCTGGTAATTTCGACATAATTAACCAAAAATGTTCTCTTCTTGTTACGAATGTAAGTGTAGACAAGGTTGAATCTAAGTTTATTAGAGGTTGGAACTCGGCAGATGATTTAATAGAATGTTGTATAACATCTGCTTGGATTCCTGTAATATTTGGAGGAATATTCAAAGAATTTAGAAAGGGTGATTGTGTTGATGGGGGTATAGGCAATATTTTTTCAAATAAGATGAACAACCCAGATTATAATCATAACTGGTTACATATCGATCTTGGAACTTTTGGTCGTTTCCAAAACGATATATTTACTACTTTACACAACTTCATTTCTTTAACATTTTCAGCAAATGAAGATTATGTATTAAATCTGATGAAACAGGGATACACTGATGCAAAAAATAATCAAAGGTATTTCAAAAACTTTACTAAATTATAAAAATACATTTATAAATAATGGAGGATAAGATTTTGTGCTGGGGATCATTTATCGCAATGATTATAATTATTATTATGACTGTCTACTTTGTATATCTAAGTTTTGACATTTATGAACCTTTTAAATCTTCTGATTACTGTCCCTTTGATATTATCACAAAAAGTGGCAGTAATATGATTCGTAATCCAGTATTAAGACAAGGTCGTAAATTGATACGTGGAGAAAAAACATCGGTGGAAAAGAAGGTTGACCCACTAAAAGATAAGATTAGTACTGAAGATAAAAAAAACTTAGATAGGAAAAAAGATGAACTTCAAATTCTAAAGTTTTTTAAAAATACCATGTACTGATTATTAAGATCGTTTTTTAAAACATTAATATAATATGTTGAACCCAATACAAATACTATTATATGTTGGTTTGTTTTTGTTCTTTATTTTTGTAGTATGTAGATTATATAGAGCTTTATACATAGAATCTTTTACAATTCCAGATGTAGAAGCAAGTGCATTACTAGAACTTGCAAAAGAGCAAAATGATCTTCTTGAAGAGAATAGTGAAGGGGAATTAATGGATTCGAGTGGTGAAATTCAGAAATTATTGCTTGATGGAAGCAATGTTATTGATAAAATGAATAATGATATTGAGGATGAAGAAACCACAGACGATGAAGAAACCACAGACGATGAAGAGACGACTGAATATGAAGAAACCACAGACGATGAAGAGACGACTGAATATGAAGAATAAATAAGTATTAGTTCTTAAACTGATGTTCTGTAGAATCGTCACCCTGTATTTGGGTACTATATGAATCACCTAATGCAGTTGTTAAACATGTGTCAATCAATTCGGAACCGCTAAATTGCTGGTGCGTTAATATATCAAGATTCATATCCTTTTCCTTATCTTGAATATTATGTACATACGCGAACATACTGTTATCTTTATAGTCTCTTGAAAATTGAGCAGTAGCCAAACCATTAAGGTGAAATCCAGCTAATGTAATAAAGGACCACTGATATCCCATTTCACCAAGCTGTTTATGATATTCTTTCATATCTCCTATTGTCAGTCCACTTGAAGCCCAATTAAAACTTGGCGAAGTATTAATAGCCAAAAACGCATTTTTCTTATCAACACCTTCTGCGAAGGTCCTGGCATCTTCTAAAGATGGTGTATCTAATTCGCACCATAAAACATCCGCATATGGAGCCATTGCATTTGCTCGAGCAATTGCAAGGTCTAAACCACAATCAACATGATAATATCCCTCTGGGGTTCTATCAGGAAGCCAACTATCTAAACCATATTTTTTTAGATCATACTTATCAACTTTTGATCCAGACTGTCTGCGTATGAATGGAATGTCTACTGGATCTATATCAGAATCTATAAACTTTGCAGATTTTGCATCTGTACGACCAATAATTACGGTATCAGTACCCATAATATCGCATTGTAATCTAGCCGCCTTTAGTCTACTAATCTGTTCTTGCATTGAACATAATACCTTACCACCTTGATGTCCACATTTTTTAGCTCCGTTTTTCTGATCTTCGATATGAATACCAGCCGCCCCAGCTTCTACAAACATTTGTGTTAATTTCATAACCGTAGACGGTCCACCATGACCAGCATCTGCATCTGCGATAATAGGTCTTAAATAATCAATATTTAATTTTGATTCTGGCATCCTGCAATTTCTCTCAAATTGTTTTCTATCATGAAAAATTTGAGAACGAAACAATTGATCAACCTTCTTAGGTACAGAATCATATGGATAATCTGCTAAATCTGGACCAGGTAAATTATTACTACTTGCTGTAGATGATGTTTGCCAACCAGAAACATACACTGTACTTAAATGTTGCGACATTTGGGTTACCTGTAATGGATCTAATGCACCAAATGTATATTCACAATTCTTATTTTTTTTGGATTCTTCCATCAGATCCCAAAACTTAGAAGCAGTTCTGTTTGATAATTGTTCTACCGGTTTTTGACTTCCCTGTAATGTTACAATCTGCTCTGCATTCCACGTTCTTGCTACATTCTTAAATCTTGGTCTATTTAACCATTTTGATACTGTCTTTACTCTATGTTTAAAAGACATAATAATATCTTATTTCTTCCTACTTAAATAACCTATTCATATATGTCTGCATCCGAATCAGTTTCAAGTAATTGTTCATCTTTTCTTTCTTCAACTCTGGACTGCTTCAAATCTGCTTCCAGGTCATCCTTTATATCTTCATAACGTCTACCTTTTGCCAATTCTTCTTTCAAATATTTATTTTTGTATTCTCTATACCATATACCCAATAATAAGGATTTATCTTTCGCTAAATGCGTTTTTTCGAAATCTCTCTTATATTCTGGTGAAGATATAAAATTATAGAAGATATTCATATCATCGCACGATGGTATTTCCTTCATTTCTCGTGTATATTTTTCATGCTTAATCAGACCAATCAGATTCTCTCTATCAGACTTCCATACAAATATGTCTTCCAAGTTTCTTATAGGTATTTTTTTATTCTCATTTCTGATGTCATCAAGCCAATTTAAAATTTCAATCATATTTTCACTACTCATTTTTAAAATATTTCTTCTAAATATCTCTTTTGTAGAATAATTGTTTGTCCACTCCATACGCTTAAAATACTCATGATATATATCCGCTTCGTATTCTGAAGTTATAAGATCCATTTGAGCTATAGCAGCCATTCTTATCATTTCCCGCTTTGATTTATTAAATACTTCCAGTAATAGTTCATCAGAAAGGTTTGTTACATATTTAATGATTGACGTTTGAGTCACTATTTCCTGTGGAGTATTAGAATAAAAGTGCTTATAATAATTATTAGCACGTTCATCCAGTTCTTTTTGCTCAGTTTGTCTTACTGCTTCTTCCTCTTCTTCTTGGAGTTCTTTCTTTGCATTTTCGATAGCATTATGCGCTAATTGTGCAGATTCTATGGTTATTATTCCATCTTTTATTAATTCCTCTTCTTGAAGCTCTTTTTGAGCCATATCTAAAACTTCCTCCGTAAGTGTATCCGCAACTATATCTTTTAGAGGATCATTATCAATCTTTTTCTCTTCTTTATAATCCCCCTCATCTTCTGAATCAGTTTGTATTAGTAATTCCTCAAGACGCAATTTATCTTCTTGACTAAGTGGTTCATCCTCAAACTCATCATCATATTCTCCTTTTGGTTCTTTTTTTCTCAAAAGAAAATCATGTACATCTTGAATCGAAAATACTTTCGGCTTTTCTAACTCACTTGTATCTATAATATCTGAGCTTTTTGATTTTTTTGATTTTGTACCTCCTTTCCGAACATATCTTTTATATGCTCTTCTTGTTAACATAATATAAATGTATATTAAAATATAATAAACATCACAATTGACGTAATTCACGAACTATCTCCTCAATAAGAGGAGGTGGCACTGCATTTCCGATTTGCTTAATTTTATTTTTTTCGTTTCCAGAAATTTGAAAATTTGCGGGAAAACCCTGAATTTGTTTAAGTTCATCCGGTAAAATAGTTCTTAGATAATAGCCATTTCTATTTTTTAACGGAACAAATAGCCTTGGTTGATGATCATAAGCACATATGATTGTTTTACTTGGTTTACGTATATCAATTATTTCAGCATGTATTGGTGAATCACGCTTTCCAAACGATAATAAAGAATCATAAGTTTTTCCATTGTATGTGTGTCTTGTCCTTTGATCTGTTTTTGCTTTTAGTCGCAAATATGGGTGTACATTGTTTTCTGTTTCATCATTATCCATATTTGTAAGAATACATTCAGATGGAATCTGAGTCATATCATAATCTTCTGGTTCAATTTTGATAGCTCCTTCCATATTAAATTGGATAATACCGATTAGATTTGGTTCTTCATTACTTTCTATTACTGGAAAGGTAAATTCTTGGTCTAAGTCATTACGAATACCTACAATTATCAAGCGTTCTCTTTTTTGAGGGACTCTAAACAAATTTGCTTTACAAACTTGGTCATAAACCCTATATCCTATTCTTTCAAATTCGGCTTTAATAATATCAAAATACAGCTCACCATTTTCAGCTTTTTTTGTAAGTAGACCTTTTACATTTTCACCAATCAAATATTTTGGTTTAATGATATTTACTACTCTTGAAAATTCACGGAACATTGTATTTCTAGGATCCTCCACCTTCCTTTTACCCGCACTAGAGAAGGATTGGCATGGAAATCCCGCAAAGACTAAATCGACATTATTTCTATAATCTTCAAATTTTGAATCAGGTATCTTTAAAATATTTACCCCTTCTCTGTCATTTAGTGATTCATCTTTAATCAATATGCTATGTGGAAAATTTAGTTGATGCGATTCGATAGCAGTTTTATCATATTCATTATAAGCTATAACATTCCCGCCTGCATTTTCAATACCAAGACTATCTCCACCTAATCCGCTAAATAAGCTGATGGCATTAAATTCTTGTTGCATTTATTCAATATTTGTTCTAATAAGTTTATACTTATGCATTTTAGACTTCTTTTTTAGATTCTCTAAATTCTTCTGCTCGTTGATAACGTTCGGTTCTAATTTCTTCTTCATCTAAATTTTGTTCTAATCCTTTTTTAGATTCTCTAAATTGTTCTGCTCGTTGATAACGTTCAACTCTAATTTCTTCTTTTTTTAGAATAGTACCCATAGCATCAATATGTTCTAATAATTGTATAGCTTGATTAGAATAAGACCATTCATTGTCATACCAAATGGTAAATTTGTAGTTATTGGGTCCCATTTTCATAGAGGCAGCCGAATCAACAATTGTGGGATTAGTAGTTGTCATAAAATCAGTACTAACAAGATGTTCGTCATCATTTACTACAATCTCATGTCTTCCTCTAAGAAAATCAAATATATCATTTAAAGAAGAGTCTTGTTGTAAGGTTACATTCATATCAACCATACTTACATTGCTTGTTGGTACTCTTACAGATGTACCATATATCTTACCATTTAGTTCTGGTAGTATTTTGATAGCTGATTTACTTGCGCCTGTTGTGTGTGGGATTATATTATTAAAAATGCTTCTGTGTGTACGTTTCTTTAAGTGAGGTCCATCAAGAACGTTTTGTGAAGCAGTTGCTGCATGAACAGTTATGAAGTTACAGTGTTCTATACCATACTGATCATTCAGTATTTTTATTAGAGGAACAATACAATTTGTAGTACACGATGAGTTACTAATAATACGCTCTCCCTTATAATTGAGATGATTTCCGTTATAAAGATATTGTGGGATTTTATCCTTTGAAGGTGCACACATGATAAAATAATCTGCACCGTGTTCTTTTGCTTTCTCCATCGTTAAGAATTTTCCTGTAGTTTCAAAAACATATTTTGAATTTTCCCACATTCCTACTTCTGGAGTACGATTATCTAAAAGACGAATCCAGTTTCCATTTATTTCAATATTACTATCGTCCAAAATAGATATGTTTAAAGGTTCTGTTTTGTGAAAACTATCGTTATTTATATAAGACGCTATCTTATCAATATTAAATCCTGGAAAATTTATTGTGTCAACACGAATCTTTTTATTTAAAACAGTTTGATTAAGAATAGATTTACCAATACGACCAAAACCATTGATACCAATTCTAATCATTTAATTTATAAGATATAAATTAGATTCATTAACTTGATAATAGTAATAGATGCTATTCAGAATATACCTCAAACTATTCTACTTGACATCAATATTTCATAATGTGTGTAGTTTAAGTCTGATTAGTCCAGATGCTGAGAAATTTTTGACACAAGCAAGAAAATTAAGAGACGAAGTAAAAGTTTTAGAAAAGGAATTACTTGAAGAACGTATTGCATCCAATCCCTCAGACATTCCACAGCATATAAAATATAGAGAGTCACTTATTCCAAAAATATTTTCCACTAAAATTCAAACAGTTCCCAAAAACACATTGGTCATGAATTGGGAACTTGAAAAAAACGGTGAAACACATTTAGACTTAATAGATCATAAAAATAAGGTCCATTTCAGAGCTATTGGTAAATGGCGTAGAACAAAATCTCGTTTCGGTATTGGTTCAAATGTTATACTTAAAGCAAGAGGCATTGGATTTACAATAAATTCTAAATTTGTTTCACTATCCAAATCGGACTATATTCTTGCTAAGAATACTTATAATCGATGTCTATTAAACTTAAAAAATATGAATAAGGACTTGGAGGCAGCCAAGAAATTCTCTAATACTGTTTTGAATATTAGAGAACCTGAACCTTTATTTCCAATTATAACTCAAGAATCGCTCGCAGCAATCTTTATGCGTTCTCTTAGAAGGTGGTCTTTAAGAATACACTCTTTTGTTTTAAACAAAATGTTCTATATCACCATTAATCGTACAAAAAACAATACAGAAAAATGGAAACAGATTGTTAACATTGGTAAATCAGAAAATTATATTAAATTTGATAATGAATTTTGTGTAATTCAAAATACTGGTATTTTAAGTGTTAAAGGAGTATTGCCTTATCACAATCGATGGATTCGTTCGCCAAAAGCTTCATTTTCTTGCATTTGTAATCTGGAAATTATTAATTTGATTAAATCAAGAACTGGGGGGAGAGCAGGGGGGATTAAATCTTAACTGGAACGATACCATGCCAATGGTAGTCATCCTTCTGCGGTTTTTCATTATCAACATCATATGATACTATTTCAGATGGTTTATCCTCTAACCCTTCAAGAATACTAATATCGGTTAATAATAAAACTCGTTTTCCATCCTTTTCTTGTACGCTCTTTGCATAAATTTTGTTACCTAAATTACTATATACCCAATGTCGTTCTTTCTTAGTAGTTCCATGAATCGCCACTGTATTATTACACTTTTTTACATAATTGTATAATTTTATAGGTTCCTGTTGTTTAATAAAATCCAGACAACTTACTAATTCTTTTTTAACAACACTATCATCTTCTATTAAACACTCTTTGTCATAATCCGCATCCTCCCATATTTTGCTAAATTCACTAAGATCACTAACACTTTCATCCTCTCTCGTCAAAGAATGAAATTGTGGGTTTTTTGATTTGAAAATAATATTAAGTATACGAGAACTTTGCGATACTAAAATTACAAACATAGTCATCATTGCCACTCCAACTGTTCCCTCTGTATTTGTCATATCAAGATCTATTACAAGCTTCATATTTTACTATTATTTGTGTTATATTTAACTATTATTCCAGATTAAATCATTTTTAACCCTCCCCACCGGATTCAACCGACAGTACCTTTCCAAGCATAATAAGAGCATTCGAATCCATAACCGCAATGCGTCCCATACCAGGGACCTTGTCAAAAGCCTCTACAATAAATGGCTTCAAGGGTTCAAATACAACTTCCGCCGACTCACCTCTCTCCAAAAATGGAGGGTTTTCCAACTTCTGTCCTCCAGTCTTTTTACCCATCTTCCAATTAATCTTTGCCATCTTACATGCCGTCTTAGCTGTACGGCAATAAATAATAGGGCTAAATCCAACCTTTAGCTGACCAGGATGCTCCTGAACAACTACTTGCGCTACAAATGACTTTGTAGGTGTTACCATACCCTCAGATGGCCTAAAAATCAAATCACCCGATTTTGGCATATTCATCTTGTCCAAACCCTTGATTGTCATACCAACATTGTCACCAGGTACAGCTTCAGTATATTTCTTACGATGCATTTCCAAAGAAAACAACTTCAAATCATTGAAACCACCCGGAGCAATCGCAATCTTATCTTCTACTTTCGCCACACCCTGCTCTACACGACCACAAATTACAGCACCTACACCCTTAATGTTGTAAGTCTGACCAATCGGAATTCGCAAAGGACCTTCCAAATTACGCTTAGGAGGCTTTACATATTTCTCCAAAGCATCCAAAATTGTTACACCAGTAATTGTTGTTTCCTTGTTAAGATTCGCAGTCCATCCTTTGTACCAAGGCATCTTGTCTGTAGGCTCAACCAAATTTTCACCATGAAATCCAGAATAAGGAATTACTGGACACTTCTTTGGCTTCAAACCAGCATCCTTAATCATAGCAGTCATCTCTGTTTTGATTTCATTGAAACGTTGCTCAGACCAATCACACGTATCCATCTTATTAATACCCAAAATTACTTGCTCAA
>CERS01124302.1_pt1 | contig 18243 bp, 16 predicted proteins | sample 356251 | NCBI WGS metagenome assembly CERS01 (sample SAMEA2621020, study PRJEB7988) | marine metagenome | isolation source: saline water (ENVO:00002010), including
ATTGCTAATTATTTGAATGATAAATACGAGATGGATGGTTCAAGTTCCGGAGGTTATACGGGTACAGCATGGTCAATAATAGGGGTTCATGATAGAAATTTTTATGGTAAATTTAGACCAATGACTTTGGCTGGTTTAAAATCTAAGAAGATTGATATTAACAAATATATAGAAAAATATTCTAAACCATCAAATTTTTTTTGTTGACAAATTATTAATGGTGTTGGTAACTTACAAAGGAAAAACCAGAAACATTCCAGATAGATATTTGGAGGGTCTTAAAGGAAAAGATAGAGCTGCTCAAATCGAATCAATTTTTGAAGGTACAACTCGTCCAAAAACTGCGTTTATTAGTAAAAAATCAAATTGGACAGAAACATTTAATTCGATTTATGGTAAAGAAATCGAACAAATGAAGGGTGGTCGGAACTTAAAAAACATTGCAAAAGTATCAAATATGCCTGTCAAAGCTTTAGAAGAGGTTTTTAAGAAAGGTATGGCAGCTTATTATAACGGTGGTTCTAGACCAAATCAAACACCGGAATCATGGGCATATGCCCGAGTGTATAGCTATATTATGGGTGGGAATACACGAAAGGTGGACGCAGGTATTACAAGAAAGTATAATGTAGAATTTATTCACTTTATAAAACCAACAAAAACAGTAAAGAAAGATAAAACACTAAAAAAAATCAAGATACCAAAGAAGAAGTCTGTTACAAGAAGAAAGAAGGAAGCACTGTATATAGTTTAAAATAATAGTTATGATTTATTTTTTGGAGGATATTTACATAAATCACCTCCACAATGATCATGATTATTAAACTCATTATTCTTAGTAGCTATATTGCTCATAGAGCCATTATAATCTTCTTCTAAATTCCATCTACCATTTGGTATTTTTGGATTGTTGAATAGTTTTTTAAAAGGTCCTTCTTCTTCTTCTTCTTCTGTTTTTTCTACATTTACATGTGTAATTCTTGTGTTGTATAATATTGGTGCTCTGAATTTTTTTAATATATTATCAACAAATTGTGTAGAACGAAAAGTTGTCAAAAAAGCATACATTATCTTAAATAGATATGTTTACTTTTAAATCATCTTTAACAAAGAAACATTCACCCTGTTTCGTCCATTTAATAACGATTGGTAATACCTGAACGCCATTTTTGACTGCTTCAATTACAGCTGTCTTGTATATGGGGTCAATGTTACTTGGTTGAAATGATGATACGTCCGTTCTTTGAATAACGTAGCATATAATAGCTCTTTTGTTTGTAGTTTTTTTAATTTCGGAGAGCTCATTAATATGCTTCAAAGCTCTGGGACTGATTGTATCTTTGACTTTTTTACGATATCCGTCTGGAAAATATGAGATTTTATCATTATAGTCATAGTTGGACAAGTCCATCTTTTTCTTTTCTTTAGCAAGACAATCTACATAATCTGCCTTAGGAGTGTGTTTTACTTCTAATACGAATTCAGTGTCATTTTCATCAACACCTGCGAAATCAAAGCGGGAATTCATGAAAGTTGTTTGAGTTTTCAATGACTTGATAGAACTCAATGAATTGATTAGATTATTTTCTAAGCATTGTTTAACAATAAGTTCTGGCAGAGATGTATCGGTTCCAATATATTGAACATTTCCTTTTTCTTCAACAATAGATAGAATTACCTTGAATTTACACTTATTGCCGACTTTGTCAATCTTTTTCATTAATACATTCGAACCAGCATTAACCAATCCTCCACAACCAAGTGATGTTGTATGAGCTAATACAATACTACCATCTTCTAATTCAACATCAGCTACATATGGTGTCTTACATGTAGCTGATGGACGTTTAATAACTTTACCGTTAACTAAGTTATCAATAGTAAGAAGCTTACTCATAATAGATAATTTAGTGTTTTACAATATTTCTTTTACTTATTGTAAAATATAAGAATTTCTAATCATTTTTATAGTAAAAAAGATACTTCTATAAAAGTATAAAGGGCTCAGCCGGGAATTGAACCCGGGACCTCCTGTACCCAAAACAGGAATCATACCACTAGACCACTAAGCCAAATTTTGAATCCTTAATTGGATTATTATAATATATTAGTGTTACCTTATATATGTTTAATGAGAGGTATATATTGACTTAAGAAAACCTTTTTTTCTTCTTCACAATATTTATCACCCTTTTTGATATTATCAGATGCCCAAAGTGGTTGGAGATTAGTGTAATGAAAACATGCTCTTTTTTCAAACTCATTATTTAAGTCAAATGCATTGCAAGGAATAATATGATCAATATGCCAATTACCATAATTTGACCAGTTCATATATTCTTCAAATTTTTTCTCAATATGACATTCTAATTGATAAATTGAACAACCAATGAGATTACAAGTTTTATCTTTTTTACCACCAATTGCAGACATTTTTTCACGAATTCGTCTTGATATATTTGCTTTTAGTTTAAAATTCATGTCGCTTTTACGTTTTTCTTTTTCATATTTCCTACGATATTCTTTTTGATAATTTCTGTATTCATGATTGTTTTTCCTCTTTTGCCAATTTCTTTTATCAATTTCTTTTCCGTGTAATTCTCTATATTTCTTGTTATATTCTCTTGTATGCCCTTTATTATTTTGTCTCCATATTTTGTTTTGTATAGATTGCTTTTCGTGTGTATCTTTCCAATATTGTACATTATATTCCCTTATTTTGTCTTTATTAAGACGTCTTTCATCTTTAAGACAAATTTTACAGGTATGTCTGAGTTTATCCCAAGTTTTCGCTTTATTGAAATCTTTAATATCTACATATTTTTTACATTTTCCACACCACTTTCTTTCCACACCATCCTGAAATGTATGTTCGTACCTTTTCGTCATTATAAAATGATATGAATTCAATCTTATATAACACTACATCTTGTTTTAAGGTTGTATCATTTTTATGAAAAGCTATTATATCATTAAGTCAAGTCTAAATCGTTTTCAGTCGATGTAGACCGTCATATTTAAATGATTTGATAGCCTTTGAGCATATATCTTTTATCCTCATCCATCACATCCTCCACCATTTCCACCACCGTTGTTTCCACCACCACCTGGTCCTCCTCTTAGTCGTAAAACTACGCTTATCCCCTATGTTTCCATAGGGGGCGGACTGTATCTTAAGGTATATCTGGCTGGTTAAACCATCATTTATACCCGACGACCGTGCGGTCTCTGAAGCAGTGCCATATTCTATCATAATGAACTTAGGCACTTCTGCTACGGATTACCCAATCCTTGAGGTTTTTACGATGAGTTAGGTCATTACCCCACCTATTTTAGAAGGTTTCCCCTCTAAAAGTCGTACTCAAGGCTCTCAGGGCTTCCCCGATTTATAAGCCGTCTTGCATCCTATAAGGATACTAGCCACTGAATTTAAAAAGGATTCTAACTGTTTTCCTCAATGCAGAGCCTTTTACATTGAGCAGGTGACTTTTCCCATCTAGTTTGTTAAATGGAGCGTACTTTCTTTTTGTACGTTATAATCTGCCAATGTTCGCCCGTCTTCCAATTGTTTGCCAGCAAATATAAGCCTTTGCTGATCAGGAGGAATTCCCTCTTTATCTTGAATCTTCTGTTTGACATTATCTATCGTATCAGAAGGTTCAACATCAAGAGTGATTGTTTTACCGGTCAAAGTTTTCACAAAGATCTGCATAGGTATATAAATATATAGCAAATTAATCTTAAATGAAAAGATGGTTGATTCTAGAAAATATTAGTTTGTCCATGGCAAGAGCAAAAAAGATAATATAAAAGCCTGTAAAGTTAATTTCCTTCAAATCTTTGATAATACCGTGTTTGGTGATATTAATGATTTCCGAAATATTACACTTCATAATAGATATGTTAGAGTTATTTTTAATAATAGAATAAGATTATTTTGATAGGGTTAAAATAATGCCGAATATATCAGCACTACAAAGAGAGAAATTTAGAGATTTAGAGAAATGGAAATGTATTATTAAAGAGGATAAGAGGTTTAAATCAAGAACTTCTGGATTTTTAAGGGAGAAGTTACGTATGAATAAAAAGGATAACTAAAACTCAATAGAAAGTTGTATGACAAGTAGAGCTTTGATGCTTAGGCATGTAAAGGCACCAATTATAGCTGCGCCAATGTTTATTGTTTCTACACCAGAGTTGGTAGTGAATCAATGTAGGGCAGGAATAATTGGTAGTTTTCCAGCTTTGAATGCAAGGAATGAAAAGAAGGAATCAACTCTGGATGATTGGTTAGTGAAGATAAAGAGTCGTTTAAATAATGATGATATAGAATGTCCATTGTATGCTGTAAATCAGATAGTACACAAGTCAAATGATAGATTGATGCAAGATATGGAAACAATAGTAAAGCATGAAGTGCCTATAGTGATAACAAGTCTTGGTGCGAAGGAAGAAATAAATGATGCGGTGCATTCTTATGGAGGGGTTGTATTACACGACGTAACAAATAATAAACATGCGAAGAAGGCTTATGAGAAGGGAGCGGATGGTTTAATAGCAGTTGCAGCGGGAGCAGGTGGTCATGCTGGTTCATTGTCGCCGTTTGCATTAATACAAGAGATAAGAGAATGGTTTGATGGACCACTTGCATTATCTGGGGCGATTTCGAATGGTAAAAGTGTGGCGGCGGCAATAACCATGGGTGCAGATTTCGCGTATATAGGTTCACCTTTTATAGCTACAACAGATGCGAATGCATCGGATGATTATAAAAAGATGGTAATAGATTCTACATCAGAGGATATAGTGAATACGAATATGTTTACAGGAATTCACGGGAATTATTTGGGTAAATCGATAGAAAATGCGGGTATGAAAATAAGTGATGTAATAGCGAATAAAGATAGTAAAAATAGTAGTGATGTATTTAGTTCAAATAATGATAAGCCAAAGCCTTGGTCGAAAATATATGGGTGTGGACAAGGTATATCGAATGTAAAATATGTGCAGAATACGGTATTTATGGTTAATAGAATGATAAATGAGTATAATGAAACAATAAGTAATTTGTCCGCTCCAACATTAAATAGTGATTTAGCGAATAAGATATTGAAGGCAGCAGAAAAGGCGGCATTAGATGCTAATTGGAAAGTTGCGATTTGTATAGTGGATCATGCTGGTGTACCTTTATGTTTTACACGACTTGATGGTGCATTTCCAGCATCAGCAGAGCTTGCAAAAAATAAGGCAAAAACGGCAGCATTATTTCGTAAACCTACTTTGGATTTAGAAAATGCGGTAAATGATATTCGCCCGGCTTTGTTGGCGTCTGGTCATACGGTATTGGGGGGAGGAGAGCCAATATTTATAGATGAATATTGTGTGGGTGCGATAGGTGTAAGCGGTGTTTTACCTACAGAGGATGCGGAAGTAGCTTTAAAAGGTATAGCAGGTATATGATATATGTAAAAAAGAATGGAAATTATTTTCTAAGTGAATTACAATGGTATTGGAAACATCCTATACGGTATTGGAGGAAACAAAAGATGAATCGAATTCATTATTAGATACATCTGTAGAAGATAGTAAGATTAGGATGCGTAAAGAATTAGAGGAAATAAAACGACAAAAAAAGTTCAAATCTACCGACTTACCAGAGGATTTTATTGATGAAAAAGAAAGTGAAAACCCATTTCTGGATATATCTGTCCGGCAGTTAATAGATGAATTTGTACTAACATGGAATAAAATAATTTTGGAATTATTAGATTTCAAGAGATACGACGATTTAAAATATGGTGAATGGTGGGATAAATTAATAGAGTTATTTAAGATATTAAAAGAGGTGTTTTGGGTTGATAATAGACTATTTCATATTGGAGTAGGTTTTATAATAATATCGTTTTTTGTATTCTTCATATGTGTAACTAATAAATGATTTTAGTTCGTTTTGTTATTAAATGTGTCAAGATTAGCACTTGTATATGAAAAAGAACCATCTCTTGATGGTGGGCATACGAGTTTGCATGTTGGTTTTGCGCAACCAGTTTTTGGTAGTTCAAATTCTTTTTTACAGTTTGGTGGATCACATTTAACTTGACAGGATGGCTTAGGTTTAACGCATTCAAGCCATGATTTAAGTGGTTGACATACGTTTGAACATGAATAGCATCCATCAACTTTTTTACAGACAGTTTTACATACAGGTGCTGAGGTTCTAACAGTACATTGTGGTGTTTTTGGTGGATCACATATTACACGACATTTTGGTACTTCACATACGGGTCTTGATTCCATTTTACATTCGGCTTTTTGATTACACACCCATTTGCATTGTACATCTTCGCAAAATTTATCATCAGTTGGACATAAAGCTTCTCTTGAAAATCGTGTTGTAGCGGTATAATTATAATCATTCATTGTATCGACTGTATTCATTCGTATTTAGTTATTTACTAATATTTTAAATTTTATGAAGCATTTGCCATTGTGCCGAGTAGTGGAGTTAGTGGACTTGGTGTAGTATTCGGAGTTGATTTTTTTGATGAACTATTCTCTTTTGTTTTATCTGATTCAGATGATGTAGATGATATAGATGATTTTCTATGGAATAAGGTGTTGATTTTTTTTGCAGCACTTTTTTTTGGAGAATGTTTTAGCTTAGAACGATCACGGTTGTATTTAATGGCTTGTGCTTTAGTTGGAAAAAACATGGTATTTCCAGTGATTGGGTCTAATATTACAGTAGAGTCGTCATCTTGAGGATTTTTAGTACCGCCACGAGATATTCTCTTAAGTTTTTTAGTAGACTTTTTTTTAGAATTTCTTCTTTTCAATGTACGTCTTTTATTAACAGGCATAATTAATCTATTAAATTATTTATAATTGTTGCCGAGAGAATGATTGTGTACGTTTCGCTTTAATATCACTTTCAAGATGGGCATATTGTGCTGTGATTTCGTCTATATTATTTTGCTTGTCTACAATTTCTTCACCAAGTCTTTGAATTTCTATATTTCTATCAAGTAAGTTAGATTCATATTGCGTTATATCTTCGTCAAGTTTCTCAATTTGTTGTTCATAATCCTGTTTCATTTGATCCGTACTATATTGGTGTTGAATTTTCAGTTTGGCTATTTTATCCTTATGTTGAGCTTTTTTTACAGTCATTTTATGCTGACATACTTTTCTATTTTGATTTCGCTCCTTTTTCTTGATGGAATCGAGTTTCTGACAGGTTTTATAGGGAGCACACTCACGCCACAAGATCCAATTGCGCTTGTTTCTAGCAATGGGCTTGCGATTCCCCTTAACTACTTCGATTTGTAGTCCGCCGCACTCGCCTGCGAGAGCTGCCTCCATACATTTAAATTCTTTTTCTTTAGCGGCGCGTCTGCGGCGGCGTCTTCTTCTTCCGTAAAATGATTCTGTATTATAGAGTATATTGGTTAATAGAATAACAAAGATGAATACAATAACCGCATTAATACAGATAGGTAATTTCATTATTATTATTGATGATAATAATTAGAGTGTATCAGCAGTAAATGTACCCGAGCGATTATTTTCAATTCTATCTGCAAGAACTTTACATTCTTCCTCTTTTTCCTGAACTAATACCTCACATAATTGTTTTTCTGTAGCAAGACGTCTATTCTCGGCTCTTTGTTCGCGAAGCTCTTCTCGTTTTTTTTGAAGTTGTGCATTAAGTTTTTGTTTCATATTGTATTTATTTTGTTTACATGTTTGAGTAGAATCACGACTGTCTTTTAGGTCGGTTTTACATGTTTTAACTTTTTCTTTTATGTCATTCTTTTGTGAAGAACATTTATTAATACGACGGTTACATCTAGCTTTTTGTTTTTGTTTTTTTCGTTCCATTCTTGAAATTTTTTTCGACATTCTATTGATTTTTTTTACACACCCCCCTTTTTTTCCGTAAAAATTCTCGACAGTATTTCTTCTACACATAATTGGAATTAAAAACCCGATAACAACAATTAGAAATATGATAGAGATATCTGAAAACAAGTCTGTAGTATTTTTCATTAATTATTGAAATAATTTAAAATATAAGAAAATCTATGTTTTGGTAATACTTACTAATATGTGGATTATTGTAAAATGTTCTAAAGAATATAGTGGTAGAAAAATATCTGGCAAATATAGTTGTCTATCAAAAAAGGGTAAATTTGGTGAGGATCTGTTTAGTAATGTAGAGTCAGGAATGTATATATATAAAGTTCGTCCAGAGTTTTATGTGATTGGAACAAGATTAAATAGTCTTTCGTTCAGGGCGTTTTCTAAATCAGGGGATATTTTGGCAAAAGGAACATGGAATGTTTTAGATAGTTCAAGAAAATGGATACAAGATGAGGAAATGTATGTAGAGAAATGTACTTTATTTAATGAAGAGAATGATAAATCGGTAGAGTATAAACCTCCTGATTCGATAATAGTATATTCAAAATATTACAACATTAGAGGCGGTTATAGAAAAATAAAAAAAATGTCACAGGACAGATGCGTATATTACAATGAGGAAGACAAGAAGTATTTGTATCGTAATAAATATTGTTGGGGTATAGGTGTAAATCCTGGTTCAAATTATATGTATATGAAGAGTAAAGATAGTGATGTTATTTCACCTGAATTGGCGGATTGGAAAAAAGCTGGGATTGTTGTAAAACCATATTACAATTGTGATTCAGACTATTTGAATACAGATAAGGATTTGGATATGTTTTTGGATAAAGACTTTCCGGCGAATGAAATATCGATTGGTGATAAAAAATTTGAAAATATATGTTGGATAAGAGCAAGCAAATTACAGCCTCAGTGTGCTGAGATGGTTTTATTTCATAATGTTGAACCAAATGACGTATTACAGGGGAGTCTTGGTGATTGTTGGTTATTATGTGCTATATCCACCCTTGCTGAGTTTCCAAATTTTTTTCAGGAAAATATTTTCAAAACAAACAAAATTTCAGATGAAGGTAAATATGAGATTAAATTATATAATATTTCTTCTAAAAGTTGGGAAGTTATAACAATAGATGATCGTATACCATGTGCTGAGAAGAAATGGTATGACATCCCAAGACCTCTTTTTGCTCAGCCCAACGAAAATGAAATGTATATACTACTTTTAGAGAAGGCATTGGCAAAGGTGTCGGGTTCTTATACTAAATTATGTGGTGGATATCCAGTTCTGGCATGGATGGTTTTGACAGGATGTGAAGATCTGGAGTTATGGTGTAAAAGTAAAGATGATAAATGGACAAAAAGAGCTCCAGCTCTAAAAAAATTAAAAGAAGATCCATGGAACTTTCAAAAGATGTGGATTCGTTCAACTAAAAAGACAAGTAATACAGAAGATATGTTTAAATATTTGAAAGATTGTGATAATAAAAATTATGTTATTGCGGCTTCAATACACGGAGAAGAAATGGAAAAGGCAAGAGATGATGGTTTAATCGAGAGGCACGCATACTCTTTACTCCGAGTTTTTGAGGACGGAAATATAAAATTAGTTCAGTTAAGAAATCCCTGGGGAAATAGCCACGAAAGTCTTCTTGATTGGTGTGATAGTTCTTCAAAGTGGAAAGAACATCCTGAAATAGCAAAAAAACTAAATTGGACGAGTGATGCGGATGGTTTATTCTGGATTAGTTGGAAAGATTTTATTCAAATATTTGATGATATACAGATAGCTGCAAAAACAATGGAAAGTATTCGGAATAAATTTTAAAATTTTATTCTTGTGCGGCTTCCTCTTCTTTATTCTTTTGTTTTTTCTTTTCTGTTTCATCTTGTGCTCGTTTTCTCTGTTCATCTACTTGATTTTGGTAGAACATGTCGCGCTGTAATTGATTAGATTTGTAATTTCGCATAAGTTCATTTAGTTCTTTTTCCATGTATTCTTGTTCGGCAATATTATCTGCATTTGGATCCCATGGTAGCCAGTATCCAACTTGTCCAACAAATACATGGAAATCTCTATCACTCGATTGAAGAATTTTAGCACGTTGAGTAGCTTCATCATAGGTATTATACGTTCCACGAATTTTAACACCTCGCATTGTTGTTTGGAATCCGGATTCTTTATGAAATTCTTGCTCGATTTCTTGTGAATTTAAAGAAATATAATCGGCATATTTTGTGTCAAATTCATCCGGATTAATTACAAGATTACCACTTTCATCAGTTAAAGATCTAATAAATTTCTTCATTATAAATTGTTCCTTTTGTATGAGAACCTTTTCTGGGGAAATGAATGAAATACATACATATTGTTGCCCGGGAATTGGAATATCAACATCAAGATAATCAACTTCACCGTCTTTTGCTTCTACGAAGGACATGATAAATATTATTAGCAATAACCTTATATTATTAAAATAGACGCACTTTCATAAAAATATGGATGAATATTAATAGAATATGACTACTATAACTGATGAATATGCTACACAAATAGATAAATACAGGAATCAGTACGGTAAGTATACGATTGTTCTACTACAAGTGGGTAATTTTTATGAAGTATATGCGGATAGACACGATGAGGAACAAATTAAAGTTTGTAGAGATATCCTTCGTCTTAGTGTAGAAGAAAAGAATGATAAAATAGCATCTGGGTTTAGATATAACATGTACAAATATTATGAGAAGAAAATGCTATACAATGGTTATACTGTTGTATATGTAGATCAAGTGACTAAATTTTTTCCTTATAAACGAACAGTATGGGAAGTTAGAGAAATAAGATTGTCTGGAGAAGCATATGCCAATGATAATGGGTTTAGTATGCGGACTTGTTTATTTGCAAGTTGTTGTCCTGGTTGGTATGCTCATAATTTACGTACATTTGATTAGTCTTAAATGAACATAAGACTAGTTCTATAAATATACGTAAGAGACAAAACATAAAATGCCTAATATTTTGGAAGAATATTGTAGACTAACAGATAAATATAGAAATAAGTATGGTCATAAGACAATCGTGCTTATGCAATGTGGAAGTTTTTATGAAGTTTATGCACCAGGGGATGAAAGAGATACAGAACAAATAAAAGTATGTGAGGAGATTCTAGGTTTTCGTGTTAGTAAGAAGAAGGAGGGTCATTATATGGCTGGTGTAAATGTTATTAGTTACAAGCGGCATGAAAAGAAGCTAATTTCAAACGGTTATACGATTGTATATGTAGATCAAGTAACAAATACGACTCCAGCAAAGCGTGAAGTAACTCGTATTATATCGCCGGGTTGTAATTTAGATAGTGATAATGATGAAGATGATGCTATTTTGGCATCTGTTTTAGTAGAATCTGATGGAGATGATTGGTATATGTATATGAGTGTTTCAGATACAAATAGAGGAGATATTCGCATCATAGAAATTGAACAAACTCCCGGCGATTCAATTGAGAGATTATATGAAAAGATTTACGATTTAATGGATACTTACAGGGCGAATGAACTACTATTGAATATCATTAGTAACAAAGAGATTAAATTACCAAATTTTGGTACTTCAAAATTAGTACATAATGATGTAATCTCTGTATCTAAAGCGAAAGATGAAATTTTGAATCACAAAAATCATAAGGATTTACTTGAGAATTTTTTCTCGAAATATCATAACATTTATGAAGAAATTTATGATAATCTTAATTTGGAGAATGTAGCCAAACAAGATATAGGTAATATGTTGTTGATGTTGTATTTTTTAAAAGATCATCACCCAGATTTTGTTAAAAACTTGTCTCGTCCTAAATATATTTCGCAATCTAAAAATACAGAGTTGGCAACATATAACAATGCTTTTAATAAATTGCAGGTATTTTCTAATGAGAAAGACAATCTGATGAGGTTTATAAATAAGACGTTAACATGTTCTGGTAAGAAGAAGCTATTTTATCTAATACGTCACCCCTCTTGTGAAATAGATGTGTTAAACGAACGATATGATGCCGTAGAATTCTTTGTAAAAAACAGAACTTTGTTAACTGACATTAAGAAGCATCTTCATATTCATGATCTGGAACGTTTATATCGTCGTTTTGCAATCGGACGTATTGATGCTTATTCAGATGTTCCTAAGATTTATGATATGAATAATCGTATTATTACATTGTTAACTATTGTATTGGGATATTCAGATAAACCACATTGGATTCCAGATGAAGATATTTTTCAGAAATTTCAGAATTATTCTTCAGAATTAGAGGCAGAATTTTGTATTGATTCTTGTAGAAATGGGAAAGGTAATGTATTTAATGAAGGAATTTGTCCAGATTTAGAGGAATTGTATAATAGTTATGATAAATGTTTTGAAGATTTGGAAAACATTCGTAGTGATTTATGTACTTTGAGTGGTGAAACAATACATTTGCGTAATACTGATAAGGATGGATATTTTTTTGAAACTACTAAAAAAAGGGCTACTGCCTTGAAGAAAGGTATTGAGTCATATATTGATGGAAAGCGCAGCCTTGCGTGCCGAGATGTTATCGGCTCATATTTGTCAAAAGAACATGCAAAAAGCCTTAAATTTTCGAGTAATACATCTCAGGTTAAAATTACTTCTGATATTACTCGTAAAAAAACGGAGGAAATTGTGAATTTGAAGCATAAGATAGATAGTTTGACAAATAAGTTAGTAAAGGAGAAGGTGATTGGTTGGTATGAGAAATATTATGATGAATGTTTGATGATAATTATTGATTCAATGGCTTGGATGGATGTATATTATTCTTATGCAACAGTAGCGATTGATTGGAATTATGTTCGTCCTGTTCTGGTTGATTCTGAAGATAGTGGTATTAGTGCGAAGCAGCTTCGCCATCCAATGATAGAACAATTACTGAGGAATGAAAGGATAGAATTTGTTCCGAATGATATTGTGCTTGGTTTTGATAATAGTTATTTGTTATATGGTGTAAATTCTGTAGGAAAATCTTCATTATTGAAGAGTGTGGCATTATCGGTAATAATGTCTCAATCGGGTATGTTTGTTCCTGCAAAAGAGTATAAATTAACTCCATATGAGAAACTAATAGTTCGAATTGGTAATTCGGATAATTTGTTTGAAGCACATAGTTCATTTATATGTGAAATTACTGAAGCGGATAAGTGTGTACAATATGCGTGTAATAAGACACTTGTTCTTGCCGATGAGTTTTGCGCATCAACTGAAAGGGAGTCTGCAACTCAAATTGTAACAACTATGTTACAATGGTTAGAACTAAAAAAAACAAGTTATATTTTTGCAACACACCTGTTTGAATTATTGGATACGATAGGGGATATGAATTGTTTGAAGGTAATACATCTAAAGATACGTGAAGGAGATAATGGAGAGTTAATTTTTGATAGAAAGATTACCTCTGGGGCACCAGAAAACAGAGACTATGGTACAAAGGTTGCTTCAAAATTATTTAAGGACGGGTTATTTCTTAAAATGTTAAAAAGAAATGGTGTAAAAAGAAAGTCAAGTGTAAAACAGAGTCGTTCTAGATATAATAGCAATTTATTTGTCCGTCAGTGTGAGATATGTGCATATAGTCCACAAAATGAAACTTCACTTCCATTGGATACACACCATATTAATATGCAATGTATGGCGAATAGTGACGGGTTTATAGATAATTTTCATAAGAATAATATGCATAATTTGGTTGTATTATGTAAAAAGTGTCATGTGAAAGTACATAGTGGTGAATTAACAAATCTTTCATGGGAACAAAGAGAAACAGGTCCAAAGCTGAATTACGTTAATTCCACCATATCATTAATATCCAACTAATAGTAATGCCCGCAAGGAAACAAGGAGATAATATTGATGATAAAAAGTGTATTGTTTCTGCACGGGAAGGTGATAAACGTACAAGACATGGGAATCATTCACAGTACACATTGAATAAAGCGAAGGGTTGGAATCTTAAAAAATGGCATAGAGAGGAAGGAATTCGCACTGGAATTATAGAGGCTCCAAAAGAACCGGAGCCTGAACCGGCACCAGAGCCAGAACCGGAACCCGAACCTGAACCTGAGCCAGAACCAGAAATTGAATCATTCTATCTGGAAATAAATCAAAATACTGGAGATCTGGTTTTAAAAGTTCCACATAATGTATTAGATACAGAATATACCTTTTTATCAAAAGTTTCTCTAATATATGCAAATGATTACGCATGGAATTCAGATATAGCCTCTATAACGGGATATAGAGAAACGGATCAAGATGGTCAGATTAATGGTTTTATATCTAATGCAGAAGGTATTAACAGTCAAGATTTACAAACATTATGGAATGATTATGGTGATAAAAGTATAATTTTTAGTACATATCAGAGTGATGCGATTAAATTATTTGAAGATCAAGAAATAATAATTACAGCTAATTTTCCAAACTCTCTAAACCAACAAGCTCTTGAAAATATTGAAGTGATTCTTGAAAGAACTCAAAACATTTCGATTGATCATAGAATCTATGATAAAAATTCATATCTAATCAATGTAGTTTCTTTTGTGGGAGGTGATTGGGCAGTTGGACAACCAGAACCGGATAATACTATTGTACAATGTTTAAGCCAACAATCAATTAATAGTGTTGCTCTGAATGGACTGATTGAATTTAATTCAATATCATATAATTTATATGATAACATAGGATTAAATACTGGTGAATATATATTGGATATACCATCTGATATTCCACTCGGCTTCGTTATAGCAGATACAGTATCTGAAAATTCAAAATTTGTTATAACGATTGTTGCAGGTCAGGGACAGTCAGAAGGAGTAGGAACAGTAGAAGGGATAATAATTAATTATTATTCTGGTAAGATAAAAATTGAAATACCATCTGATACTAATCAAATTAATGATACTTTTGGAACAATCAGTTATCATGTTAAGGGCAAAGGATTTATGGGTGGGCAAAATAGAATAAAATTTTCTGCTTCTTGTTATCAACTTCCGCCAGAACCAGAACCGGAACCCGAACCAGAACCAGAACCCGAACCAGAACCAGAACCAGAACCCGAACCAGAGCCAGAAGCAGAGTTACATTTCTGGAGTGATGGAGTTAATCCACTTGTTGGGGTTAGACCAAGGCAATTGTATGAGTATTTTCCTGAGGGGAAAGATGCAAACAAGAATGAGGTTAGTAATATTATAGTTGAATATCCAACAACAGCGGATGGTTTCGAGAAAGGTCCTGCGAATAATACACTTGCAGGTTTACATTCTGATCTTGTTGATAATCTTGGTAATCCACATGTACATGCTGGCAATTCAGATAATTACAATTTGGATACAAATGGGGATAATGATTATACTAAAAATCCGATACCATGGCTTATTTGGGATGAAACAAGCAAAAGGTTATATGGTATACCTCATGACGATGATGAAAGCCAGACCTATACAGTAAGACTAAAATTAATCGATAATAATGCTCCAACCGGAAGACAAGAAGTTATACAAACAATAAATATTTATGTTGATCAAGCCGAACCTGAGCCAGAGCCAGAACCGGAACCAGAACCGGAACCAGAGCCAGAACCGGAACCAGAACCAGAACCGGAGCCAGAACCAGAACCAGAACCTGAACCCGAACCGGAGCCAGAACCTGAACCTGAACCCGAACCGGAGCCAGAGCCTGAACCAGAGCCGGAACCAGAGCCAGAAATGGAGACTGTTATTCCCTTACCCCAAAATACCTTAATAAATCTTAGTGTTCAGGACATAGGTAATAATACATGGAGATATAAATTTGATCATAATGGTACGGATTTGAATGTTAACAACTATGATAAGATAGGTCTAAATGTAGGTGTGGACGCAAATGGTCAAGACATAGAGGGGGTTTATCAATTTAATGTTCCGGTGGATTATCCTATTACATTTAATTATTATTCCGAGGACGATGCAACTGGAAATATGATAGACGTTCACAGTTATGATACCAAAGTGACGGACAATTCAATTGATTATTATTCGGGTATTGTTATAATAAAAGTAGACAGCGGATGGAATAATTCAAGTTTTAAATCAAATGGGCTTAATAATGGCGATATTTTTGATGATATTTCGGGATTAAATAAATTATTTTTTGACATAAATGCCCCCAAATCTACAGCAGACACACAAGGTCCCGTTATAACTTTAGAACCAGATGTCTCGAACACAACTATTACAAGTCTTCAAAATTATGAGACAGTTTTAGTGGAGGCGCCATCAGTACAAGATAACGTAGGTACAGGTGTTGTGGCTGTACCGATTAATGTAGTACATTATACTTATAGAAATGCTAATACGGGATCTCTATATGATTCTGCGAGTCAAAACAACGGGATGGCTCCGGGTGAGCAAAGAAGTTTTCATATTTATTGTGATAAATTAGCATTATCGGACTCCGTTACTTATAGTAATAAAATAACATGGATCGCTACAGATGTTATGGGGAATACGACCACTAAAGACCAAATAATTACTGTAACAGATTCTTATCCTCCAACTGTTACATTAACAAATGGTCTCAATGCAACGTCTCTTACAAAATACATAACAACAGTAGAGACTTTTACACAGGTTTCAGTAAAAATTAGTGATGAAATAAGTAGTGTATCTGATAATGTCGATAGTTCAATTCAAACAATTTATTGGAAACTAAATTCTTCAACAACAAATGATTATGACACACCAGTATCCGGTCAAAATGGAAATGGAATGTTAACTGATACAATTGTATTCAATATGTACTTTAGAGATACTAATGCTGGATATGGACCTAATAACTCCGGTTCTCCTTATAGAATCGAATGGTACGCGATAGATAATAGTGGAAATGAGAGCCCTGCAAAATACACATATATTGATATACTTGATGGATATCCGCCACAATTAAATATGCTTCCTAATTCAGATAACATTACACTGATAATAGTAGAACCATCAACGTCTATATCTAACTACTCCCCGAAAATATCGGATTTTATGAATATACCAAATGATAATTTTTATTCTAGCGCGCCATCAGACCATCCGATTACATATAGATACAGACTTTTGGAAACTGACGCAAATGGTAATTATGTTGATAGTACAAGTTACACGGGTTGGCATGGCACCAATGACATTAATTCAAATTTACCATTAGGTGGTGGATCTTTTACTCTTGAACTTAGCAAGTCTCCCTATAAAATAGAATGGGATGCGAGGGATCTTGCAGGGAATTCTGCACGAGACGGTTCAATTGATACGAATAATCAAACTTCTGGTCAGAATACTCGTGATACAATAATATATATACAGGATAATTACGGACCCGACATTACTCTCGAATACAATGGTTCTGCTTTAGATGACCCAATAGAATTACAACTGGGAAGTAGTATTGATGCGCAGACAGTCACTTTTGATTTAAGAGTTCCTGATTTTACGGATGCTCAGTTGCAAGCTGGACAAGATGAACCAAAAATGATATGGGAATTTCTTAATGCTAATAATGTACGTATATCAGGTTCTGCAGGTAATTGGGCTGTAGTAGGAGATTTTAATGGAGATGAGGACACTGCGCCGGGTGGTCATGTAACAAGTGGATTTAATATGCTCAATGTGACATTACATTATACTGATAGTTTGAATACAAGTACTAATATAAATGAGGGATTAACCGTTAAGTGGACTGCTAAAGATGCTGTAGGTAATTTATCACAAAAGACTCAAAAAATTAAAATTATTGATAACATTGATCCTCAATTTACGGATAGTGTTGGTACTAATTCTTTTCCAAGTCTGACCGGATCAATTACAACTTCCACTGAAATTCTTCCAGTGGCATATGCATACCTTCACGCGGACAATTATGCTGCTACTGATGCGAATGATCGCAGAGGAGTTAACATATCATGGACATGGGGTGGGGCGAATCCCCCGTCGCAGACGGGGAATTCTTGGGGAGAGGCCCTTTTTACATTCGATACTCCAATGGCAGATGCCGCCTATAGTATAATCACTGATAGAAACTGGGAATATACTAACACCATAGTCATATCTGCGAAATCTACAACCGGATTTACGGGAGATTTCTACTCGAATGCGGGCGGCGGCTCAGGTCCAAACCAATCTCCTGGTAGTTTTATCATTTATGGATCAACACCTACAAAAACGATTGATAGTACTTCTTCTTCGACAGAAATTCTTCCAGTAGCATATGCACACGTTACTCCG